>OBLV0100000033.1_pt1 | contig 100765 bp, 88 predicted proteins | sample 1520071 | NCBI WGS metagenome assembly OBLV01 (sample SAMEA3888446, study PRJEB22518) | metagenome | reverse complement strand
CCTCATACCGCTGCAGCCATTTGTCCACCGTCGGCCGCGTGGCGCCCAACATCTTGGAGACCTCGGTCTTCTGGTATCCCTCGTGGTACAGCACGATCTGGGCTCGGGCCGCTCGGCGAGCTGCTGTGCCGAAAGGTCCATGGCCTATATCATTCCATAAAGCCACCCGGCGTAAAGCCCAACACGTCTTTCTACACTACGTTGGCGGACAAGCAGCTGACACGGGGGATCTGGGACTTTGGCGTGACGCGCGCGAGCCACGCAGCGATTACGCAAATAGACAACTCGTAAGGTCGCGTCGGATGTCAGCATCAGCGCAACCAGAAGTTCGTTTCCGAAACCGTAAGCGGCTCGATGGGTCGGTGCTGCGCTGGTCACTAACGGTCCCAGCGCAGGACTGATTCCGGGAACCGTTTAACTGAAGGCCTACAGTGTTATCGGGATAGGGTCGTTCGGTACCAGTGTCGCCACTGAGACGTGCGGCCACGTCAGGCCATTGAAGTTCAGGAAGACCGTTTGTGTGTACTGGATCTGCGTGTACGTGACGTCGATCTGGGTATCCGCTGTGATCTCCGTCGCTGGACTGACCGCGAAGCTCGCAACAGGGTTACCCGCGCTCGCGTTGCCCTGGACGATCACCGGTTGGTATGGGCTGTGAGCTGGCACCGTGATCTGCTCCGAGACGGTCTCGATCCAGAATATCGCAGTCATCTGAATCGCGTTGGCGTTCGGCGCTGTCGCGGTCTTGTCACCCAGCAGGAACGCGATGTTGTCGGTCCCGCCGCCGAAAAGCGGTTCGGCGGGATTGGTGTTGATCATGATGACTGTCGTGGAGGTGATGTTCTGCGCATCGGCGCGGTTCTTTATGATGAGATTGGGATTGTCCAGAATGGCCTGCGTGATCGTGCCGGCAGCGATGAAGCTCGTCAGATCCTGTGGCACCCGGAACGTACCCGTATCGTTCACGTCCTGACTTGGGAATCTGAACGGCCCGCCTGGGTCGCCGATCGGGAAGGGAGTGATGTCCACGGGGTTAATGACCGGGCCGCCGGCGACCGTGAACGACGTTCCCTGCGCTTCGATGGTTGTGCCATGCGGAATAGACGCCATGCGTACGAGCGTGGCGGCCTCGGCTGGCGCAGTTGTTGGCGGAACACTCAACCAGACACCTGGCTCGAAATGGATTCCGATAGGTTGGGCGGGATTGCTGATGTCGTTGATGGTCTGCAGGTACGGAATGCCGTTGAGGAGCACGTCGCCTTGGACCATGCCGCGATTAGGGATCGACCCGAGTGCTGGCGAGAATGACAGAACCTCCTCGGTCAGGTTCAACTCGAGAATATTGTCGTCGGGTCCGTGAGCCGGATTGGGCAACGGTGTCGGTGTAACCGCAAAATCCTGTGGTCTAAAAATGGTATTGAAGCCAGTACCTTTGAACGTTCCGGTGAAGCGCGCGATGGCTCCCAGATCCGGCTCAGGTTGCGCAGCCCTCGCGGCCAGACCGGGGACTCGCACCGGCGGTACCTGCCCCCAGCGAAAACCGCGCGTCCGCTCAAGGGTGGGCTCAGTCGGAACAGTATCCGTCATGACTTAATCCACATCCTGTTCTTATTGTCCGGCGTTGACCAAACGGTGCTATGATGCACCGTCAAAGAGAATAAACCTGATTCGTCCGAAATGTCAACAGGATTTATCCGGTCTCAACTGAATTAGTCAACTGGATTTGGCAGTCACGGCGGTTGGGCTGGCTAATCTAAGAAGAGTGAGCTTTATGCCGCGTCGCTAATCATGTCGCTGATCTCGGTGGCGCCCAGCAGCCTGCCCATCTGTGCCGCGACATACCGCAATTCGATAATCTCGTCTGCGAGCGGTCACCGTCCAAGCAACTGGCTCACAGTAGCTGTTCCAGTTCGCCACGAACCGCCTGCTGTCGGCGCACTTTACCAAAATCCGACTTGATGGGCCTCGGTGTGGCTGGCCGATCAGCATTCTCGGTCGGGCCTCAGACGCGGCCGCGATTGTGGTACGAAGCGGCGAGCATCGAGCGTCAGCACATCAACTGAGTAGCCAATGCGTTGAGTTCGCGGATGGCGGCGATCAAATCGTCACTGCCGTGGCTGGTAGCCAGGCCGGTAACGTTCTCAAGCGCGACGGCGGGTGGTCGACCATCACCCAACATCTCGAGGATGCGTGTGAAGTGTCAGACCCGAATCCGCGAGTAACATCGCGACACGGCGTGGATGTGGGGGATGGGTGCCGCTTTGAGCTGGGATGATGATGCCGATAAAGGTCATGATTATCTCGGTGGAGAGGCACCTATTAGGGAATAGACTACGTGGTTGGTGTGGGGTTCGGCGGTGGGCTGGTCAGGGAGTGCGGGTCGGTGCGCCGGATCGGTTGTTGACTGCGGCCTTGGGGATGGCTGTGGTCACTGAGTTGGTGGAGCGGTTGGGGGTGGTGGAGGTGTTGGATACCGCGGTCGGGCCGGTTAAGACCTGGGTTTGGGGGGGTTACCGGCGGGTAGTTTTTTGTCGCGCGTCAGACTTTGTGGCTCAGGGGTTATGTAGGTCCCTGACCAGGAGGTAGTGACGATGAGCCGTCCGCCGGTGTTCCCCACCGAGGACAAGATCCGGATCGTGCTGAGCGTGCTGTCGGGCGAGATGACGATCGCCGAGGCCGCTCGGCGGAACAAGGTCTCCGAGCAGTCGGTGTCCCGCTGGAAGGCCCAGTTCCTGGCCGGCGGCCGGGCCGGGGTCGCCGGAGGCGGCAGGACCGGGTCGTCGGGCCGTGAGGAGCAGCTGCAGGCCCAGGTCGAGGAGCTGACCACCGCGCTGGGTGAGGCGCACGTGGAGCTGCGGGTGTGGAAGAAGTCCGCGGAGCACCGCCTGGCCCCTTCCCGGACCTCGAGGTGATCCGCCAAGACGCGGCGATGCCGATCTCGAGGTTCACGGCGTTGCTCGGCATCCCGCGCCGCACCTACACCCGCTGGTTCGCCGCAGCTCGGGCCGGCAACTTGGTCAAGGGGCCGTGGCCGGCTCCGGCAGTGGAGGCGATCGAGGCGGTGGTGGAGAAGTACGCGGCTGCCTGGCCGGCCTGGGGACACCGCAAGATCGCCGCGCTGATGCGGGCCGACGGCCACCCGGTCTCGGTCTCCACGGTGGAGCGGGCGATGCGGCGCCGCGGGCTGTTGCAGCCGCGGGCCTACCAGGCCGAGCGGCGCGAGCTGGCCCAGGCCCGTAAGGCAGCGTTCGCCGAGCCGCCGACCGGTCCGCTGCAGGTCTGGCAGCTGGACTTCTCCGACTACGAGACCTCCCGCGGCGGGATCTGGCGGATCGCCGGATGCGCGGACTACTACTCCAAGTACGAGTTCGGCTGGCACCTGGCCACCACCTGCAACGCCCTCGACGCCGAGATGGCCGTCCGCGTGGCCATCGCCGAGGGGCGAACGGCTGGCCGGCCGGTCACTGGCCGAGCATCTGACCGACCCCGCCACCGGCCACCTTCGCCGGATCAAGCTGGTCACCGACAACGGCGGCGCGTTCAAGGGCGCCCGGTTCGCGGCGTTCATCGCCTCCCGACCCGAACTCCTGCACATCCGCACCCGCCGCCGCTCACCCGGCCAGAACGGCGTCCGGGAGCGCGCCTTCGGGTCGCTGAAGTACGAGCATCTCTACCGCATCGAGATCCCGGACGGGCAGAGCCTGGCGACCGAGGCCGAGGCCTACCGGCAGATCTTCAACACCATCCGCCCGCACGAGGCGCTGGGCATGCGCCGCCCGATCGAGGTCCACCAACAAGATCAACAAACACAACTTTCGACCGACCAAACTGAGCCAAAATCTTGACGCAGGACAATGTTGATGGGGATCACCGTGGTGCAGTGGGTTGGGGAGGATGTCCTGGTGGGTTGGGCCGGTAGCGTGCCGATGTCGTGGGGCAGGTGATTGGTGCGGTGTCGGGGTTGTCGTCTACGACCGCGGCGGGGCTGGCCCGGCGGGTCAGCCCCGAGGGGTGGCGGATGGTGGAGATTGGTGTCGCCTCGGCCACCGCGTGGATGCTTTAGGTGCTGCCCGAGCAGCGGGTGGCGGCGTTGATCGAGGTCGCCACGATCGGTATTGATACCACGGATGTGGAGGTCTACGGCCGTAAGAAACATGGGGGGCCTACCACTACCCAGGCCAGCGGTCCGGACCCGACGCCGAGGCACGGAGCTGGGCCAAGACCCGGGCACCGGCCTCGGCCGCTGCCCCGGCCTTGCTGTCAAGACCCAGGTCGGCGAGCTCCTCGACACCGGCGGTCAGCTCGGCCAGCGGCACCGGCGGACCGGCCGGCTCGTCCAGCACCGCCCGGCGGATCCCGGCTAGGTCGTCGCGGGCAGCCGGACCGCAGGGCAGGTCGGCCGGGATCGGGTAGGGCTGCCCGATCAGGTCAGCCGGAGCGACCTGCAACCCGTCGGCCAGCGCCGTGATGTCGCTGCGCCGCTCCAGCGGATGCACCCCCGCTCCACCTTGGAAAGCCAGGACTCGCTGTGGCCGGCGAGCCCGGCCAGCACCTTCAGGGTCATGCCCCGGCGCAGCCGCGGCCCGCACAGCGCCCCGATACCCTCATCCATGGCGGGAGACCACCACTTCATCCTGTCAACAGGGCCTTCGCGCGCGAGGAAAATTATATAAGGGCCGCCTGCGGCGGAGTCTCTCCGCTGCGGTGCGTGGCGATCAGCAGAACGAGCACGCCAAGAGGGCCAGCCCCGACGACCGCCGCAGTAACGCCTTGGCGAAGTCTCCGACGGAAGCCGCTGCCCTGCTGGCAATGCCGAGGATGCTACTGTGACCGCCCGTAGCAGCTCGCCATCGCGAGGTGGACATCTTATGCCTGACCTGGAGACCTTGGGCTTGGATGTGAATCCGAGCACCGACCCCATCCACTACCCCGGCGCGCTGACCACTACGAACTGTCTGGTCACTGAATCCTGGCTGTACCCGTTGCAGTATCGCCGCGGCACCAGGGTGGGCGGGTGGACGCTCGGCATGGATGGTGGACCGCTTACCAGGCACGCGGCGGGCCGGGACCACCTTCCGCTTGATGAGATGCTGCGCTTGGCCGGTGTGGCTGCGATGGCCGGACGGTATCCGGTCGTTGCCGTCGGCTCAAACGCTGCCCCTGGCCAGCTTCGGCACAAGTTTAGTACCAGCCGCGATGTCAGCAACCTCGTCCCGCTGACCCGCGGCACCGTTCGCGGCATTGAGATTGGCCATTCCGCGCACGTCGGAAGGGCCGGCTACCTGCCGTATGCACCGGTCGCCGACAGCTCGGCGGTACGGGATCTGTTCGTACTGTGGCTCGACCGTGACCAGCGTGCGCGGATCGACGAAACGGAGTTAAATTACGATCCGGTACTGATCCATGGCGAGGTTTTCCCGCTCGTCCTGGAGTCGGGTGAGTCCTTACGCCAGTACGGTTTGTACCGCAGCAAATGGGGCGTTATTCGGCTGACGTCGGAGGGTCCACCGGCCGAGGCGGTAACGCAGACCGAGATCATCACTTTGCTCGCCCGCCTTCCCTGGTTTCAGCAGTTGGTACCCGAGTGCCTTCGCGGTGTCGAAGCAGCCCTTGGTGCGTTCAACGTCGACGAACGGCGGCGGATCCGAGTACGAGAGGCGTTTGCCCAACGGGGACTCGCCAGCCCCGACGGCCTACCGCAACTTTCGACGGCAACCGGTCCGCTGACAGAGGATCACCAGGCGCCCTGGGTAACGTAAGGGCCCCGACCGGGTTACAGCGCGCCTTTGCCGGCGACCCATCTATGGGCTGGCCGGTGACTGCGGTGCCGTCTTGCCCCTCGTGCCGTTGCGGAGTTCCGGTTGCCCGCACGCTCGTGCGGCTCGTAGCCCAGGTGCCCGGTCAGCTCCGCCTCCAACACCATCTTGGTCAGCCGGCCCAGCAACCCGTCCGGGCCGATAAGGCTCAGCCCCTCCGCCCTGGCGTGCTCGACCAGCTCCCCGGCCAACGCTCCTCCACCAGCGTGGCGAGCCCGCCAGCGGCCGGCTCGGTCATCGTCTTGCTCATCAGGTGCGTCCTCCTCTGCCGACCACCCGGCCAGGCTCCCGGACCAGCGTTCCACCGTTGTTTTACAGTCCTCCCACCTCATCTTTTTCGGGGGCAGGATCAAGTAATTCCCTCGGCTTTGGCCGTAGTGGGCAGGGTTCGGGGGCGGCACGTACGCTTTGTTCGGGCTCCGGAAAGGGCTCCGGGCAGCAGGGCAGGGGCGGCCTCATGGTGGTAGCACGCCGGTTTCCGCTCGGCTTCGCGACCACGCTGGCGGAGCTGGCGGAGGACCCGCATCCGCGGTTGGCCCTGCTGCGTGCGAGCGAACCGGTCTCTTGGCTGCCGGTGTTGGGTGGGTGGTTGGTGACCCGGCGGGATCTGGCGCTGCGGGTGCTGCGGGATGCGGCCACGTTCACGGTGGATGACCCCCGCTTCTCCACCGCGCAGGTGGTCGGGCCGAGCATGCTCTCGCTGGAGGGGGCCGAGCACAAGCGGCACCGGGATGCGTTCACCGACCGGTTCCGCATGCGGGAGGTGCATGAGCGATTCGCCGGGTTCGTGGAGCGGGAGGCCGCCCGGCTGGTGGAGGCGGTCCGGCCGCGCGGCAGTGCTGAGCTGCGCCGCGAGGTAGCCGGACCGCTGGCCGTCGCCGTGGTCGCGGAGTCCCTTGGCCTGCTCGCCGCCGACACCCGGGCGGTGCTGTCGTGGTATGACGCGATCGTGAGCGCGGTCTGCGACATCACCGCGGGCCGGGCGGCGGACCCTGCGGGGGCAGTGGCCTTCGCCGAGCTGCGGGGCAGCGTCGAGGCAACGGTCGCCGCACGGCTCGAGGGGTCGCTGCTGGTCGCGGTGGCCGGCAGCAGGCGCCTGGAGCTGCCGGAGGTGGTCTCCAACGCGGCGGTGCTGATGTTCGGCGGGATCGAGACCACCGAGGGCATGATCGTCAACGTTGCGCTGCATGTGTTGGGCGATCCCGGTCAGCTCGCGCTCATACGAGCCGATCCGGGGCTTGTGGACGCGGCGGTGGAGGAGTCGCTTCGCTTGGAGCCCGCGGCGGCGGTGGTGGACCGGTACGCCACCGCGGATGTGACGGTTGGCGGAGCTGATGTGTGCCGCGGGGATCTGGTCGTGGTGTCACTGGCCGGTGCCAACCGCGATCCCGAGGTCTTTGAAGATCCCGACCGTTTTGATGTGCGGCGGGACAACTCCGGCTTGCAGCTGGCCTTCGCACACGGGCCGCACTTCTGCCTCGGGGCGCATTTGGCCCGGCTGGAAACTCGGGCCTGCCTGCTCGCGCTGCTCGACCGTCTCCGAGGTTTGCGGCTGGACCCCGCGTCGCCCGCGTTGCCAAGCGGCCTGGTCTTCCGCAAACCGCCGGCCTTGCGCGTCCGCTGGGACGTTCCGGCGTAGCGCCGCTCCGGTGGTCCCAGACCCACCCCACCCCCTAAATCGCCTGAGTCCCTACCCACCCGCCTCCAAAGGGCCCGACACACACCAAGAACGGAAACGCTGGGCAGACCAGTGGATGCCTCACGCCCGAACGCCGGTCACCACCGCACCCAACCCCCGACTAACCACTAAATGATCACCCACACCCGGTCGGTGTTTCCAGGTTCAGTCGGGCCGCGGGCTGGGTCGGCGCCGCGGAAGGTGCAACGGGCGACGGACGAGTCGGGTACGCCAGAACCCTCGGACGAGCCTCCGGAGGGCGCTACGGGTTCCTCAGCGGCTCCCCCGGGCGGCCCGGTCTGAGACTAGAAGCCGGACGCCGGCTGGCTCGTGGGGAGCCCGGCCGGCGTACGTGCTGGTCAGGGGGGCGGAGGATGCGAGATTCGAACTCGCGAGGGGTTGCCCCCAACACGCTTTCCAAGCGTGCGCCCTAGGCCACTAGGCGAATCCTCCGGACGTACCGCTGCGAGGATAGCCGGTCCAGCCGCCGGCTGACCGCCGGCCGACCGGACCAACTGACGGCAGGCTAAACTGCCGGCAGCCCCTCGCGCGACGCGCATCTTGTGAACTCCCCCAGGGCCGGAAGGCAGCAAGGGTAAGCAGGCTCTGGCGGGTGCGCGAGGGGTCTGGTACGCCCAGTGGTGGGAGCCGCTCAGGCCCGTCGGCGGGATGGCCTAGGGTCACCCTGTGGCTTTGGCGTTGTACCGCAAGTACCGACCGGCGAGCTTCGCCGAGGTGGTCGGTCAGGAGCATGTCACCGAGCCGTTGCAGCAGGCGTTGGCCAACGGCCGGATCAACCACGCCTACTTGTTCTCCGGCCCGCGTGGCTGCGGCAAGACCTCCTCGGCGCGCATCCTGGCTCGCTCGCTGAACTGCGCCGCCGGGCCCACCCCGACCCCGTGCGGTAGCTGCGAGTCGTGCATCGCGCTGGCACCGGACGGGCCGGGCAGCCTGGACGTGATCGAGATCGACGCGGCCTCACACGGCGGCGTAGACGATGCCCGGGACCTGCGCGAGCGCGCGTTCTACGCACCGGTCAGCTCGCCGTACAAGGTCTACATCATCGACGAGGCGCACATGGTCAGCTCGCAGGGCTTCAACGCGCTGCTGAAGCTGGTCGAGGAGCCGCCGGAGTTCCTGGTCTTCGTTTTCGCCACCACCGAACCGGACAAGGTGTTGCCAACGATCCGGTCGCGTACTCACCATTACCCGTTCCGGCTGATCCCCCCCGGTACGCTGCGCGGGCTGCTGGAGCGGATCTGCGCTGAGGAGGGGGTCAGCGCGGAGCCGGCGGTGCTGCCGCTGGTGGTCCGGGCCGGCAACGGGTCGGCTCGGGACTCGCTGTCCGTGCTGGACCAGTTGCTTGCCGGGGCCGGACCGGAGGGGATCACCTACCGGCGCGCGGTCGCGCTGCTCGGCGTGACCGACGCGGCGCTGCTGGATGAGATGGTGGGCGCGCTGGCCGCTGGCGATGGCGCTGCGGTGTTCCAGACCATTGACCGGGTGGTAGAGGCCGGGCACGACCCGCGGCGGTTCGCCGGCGACCTGCTGGAGCGGTTCCGCGATCTGCTGGTGCTGGATGCGGTGCCCGACGCGGTCAGCAAGGGTCTGCTCGCCGCGCCGGCCGACCAGTTGGACCGGATGGCCACCCAGGCCAAGGGTTTGGGGGCCGCGACGCTGTCCCGGCTGGCCGACATCGTCCACAGCGGACTGATTGAGATGCGCGGTACGACCGCCCCGCGGCTGCTGCTGGAACTGATTTGCGCCAGGCTCCTGCTGCCGTCCACCAGCACCGATGCCGCCGCGGTGCTGCAACGCCTGGAGCGGCTAGAGCGTCGAGCCGACATCGCCGCCCCTGCTTCCGGCGGGCACCGGCAGCAGGACGAGCGACCGGTCGCCGTACCGGTCGCTCACCCGCCGGCTGAGCCCGTCCCGGCCAACGACGGTGCGGCAACAGACAACGCGCGGTTGGTCCGGGAGACGCTGCAGCAGCGCCGGCCGGCCCCTGATGCTGCGCCGAGCGCCCCGCCACCGTCTCCACCGCCAGCAGCCGAGGTACCTGCCGCAGCCCCGGCAGCCGGCCCGGTCGATGCGGCTGCGGTACGGCGGATGTGGCCGGAGGTGATAGATGTCATCAAGGGGAACAGCCAACGCACCAGAGCGCTGTTGGAGCATGCGACAGTATCCACAGTGGACGATGGCCGGCTGACGCTGTCGGTGACCACGCCCGCGCTAGCCCGACTGCTGGCCGAGGAGTCCAACCTGGACCGGATACGGACCGCGTTGCGTACAGTGATCGGGGTTGACTGGTCGGTGCAGGTGCAGGTCGGCGAGGGTACCGACGGCCCGCCCGGAGCCGGGACCGGTGCCCCATCCGGCAGTACCGGATCGCCACCCGCCGACGACCCACGAGACGAGACATCCCAGGACGATCCAGCCGAACCCCTCCAGCGTGGCGACCCCGATGAGGTCGCAGACGCGCTCCTCCGGTCGCGCCTCGGGGCCCGCCCGATCAACCTGGGGTAGTAAGCCCTACTCAGTGGATAAACGCCCGATTTCTATTGATACGTACTGGCGTGGTCGCTGGGACGCACAAGACCGGATCCCCAGCCGGAAAACGGGCTTGCATCCGGGCCGGGCAGGGAGTAATAATTCAACGTATGATGAATTCAACCACGAGATGCGTGATCGCCGGCGGTGGGCCGGCGGGCATGGTGCTCGGGCTGCTGCTGGCCCGGGCCGGGGTGCCGGTCGTGGTGCTGGAGAAGCACGCCGACTTCCTCCGCGACTTCCGCGGCGACACCATCCACCCCTCGACCCTGCGGGTGATGTCCGAGCTGGGTCTGCTCGAGGAGTTCCTGACCCTGCCGCACCAAAAGACGCGGCGGCTCAAGCTCGCGCTCGCCGACGGGATGATCACTGTCGGCAACTTCCGCTTGCTGCGCGAGTTCCGCTACCTGGCCTTCATGCCGCAGTGGGACTTCCTGAACTTCGTGGCCACCAAGGCGGCTCAGTACCCGACGTTCACGCTGCTGCATAACGTCGAGGTCACCGGCCTGCTTGAGGACGGTGGCCGGGTCATCGGCGTGCGCGCGAACGCCGCGGACGGCCCAATGCAGATCCACGCCGACGTGGTGGTGGCCGCGGACGGCCGGCACTCGGCCCTCCGCGCGGCGGCCGATCTGCCGCTGCTGACCCACTCCGCGCCGATGGACGCGCTGTGGTTCCGGCTCTCCCGGCGATCCACTGACCCCAACGAGACTTTCGGCGCGGTACGCCGTGGCCAGTTCGCGGCCCTGCTCAACCGCGGCAGCTACTGGCAGATCGCCTACCTGGTCCGCAAGGGTAACGCGGATGAGTTCCGCAGCCAGCCGATCGACCGGTTCCGCGCGCTGGTCGGCGAGCACCTACCATTCCTCGCCGACCGTACCGGCGAGCTGACAAGCTGGGACGACGTGAGCCTGCTGCGGGTGCAGGTGGACCGGCTGCGGCAGTGGTACCGGCCCGGCCTGCTCTGCATTGGTGACGCCGCTCATGCGATGTCCCCGATCGGCGGGGTCGGTATCAACCTGGCCATCCAGGACGCGGTCGCCGCCGCCAACGCGCTGGCCGGTCCGCTGGCCGCTGGCACCCCACCGGGGATCGCCGCGCTGGCTGCAATCCAGCGCCGCCGGCAGTGGCCGACCCGGCTGACCCAGGGGATCCAGGTATTCATCCAGCGGCGACTGATCGAGCCGGTCATGGCTGGCGCCGGCGGTCCAGTCCGGCTGTCGCCCCTCGCCCGGCTGGTGTTGCGGATCCCGCTGGTCCAAGCGCTGCCGGCGGTGTTGTTTGGCCGTGGCATACGGCCGGAGCACGTACGTACCCCCGAGGTCAGCCTGGCCCCGGTCGGCTGAGCAATCAGCCGCTCGGATGAGCCTCGTCCCCGTGAGTCTGGCCCGCACCTCCGAGCAGGTGTCGGGCCAGGAACGCGGCAATGCGTGGATAGCTGTCGGCCAGCGTATGCCGCTTGCCGAACACGTGCCCCTCATCGGAGTACACGACCAGCTCGCAGTCCAGGCCACGATCCCGCACCGCCGCCGCGACCTGCTCGGCCTCGGTCAGCGGCACCCGCGGGTCGTTCGCGCCGTGCAGGATCAGCAATGGGGCGCGGATGTTGTCGATGTGCGTGATTGGCGAGGCCTCGATCAGGAAGTCCCGGTCCTCGGTCAGCGAGCCGTACTCCCGCTCCCGGTACGCCCGCCGGTAAGCCGAGGTGTTCTCCAGGAAGGTCACCAGCGACGATATCCCCACGATGTCCACCCCGGCCGCCCACCGGGCCGGCTGCATGGTCAGCCCGGCCAGCACCATATATCCACCGTACGAACCGCCGAGCAGCGCGGCTCGGCCCGGGTCCAGTCCGATCGAGGGCAGCCACTCGTGGATGGCGGCGAGGTCGGCCACCGAGGCCAGCCGCTTGCGCCGGTCGTCGGCGGCGTACCAGGACTTGCCGTACCCGGTTGAGCCGCGCACGTTCGGCACCAGCACGGTGTGGCCGGCCGCGACCAGCGCTTGGATCAGCGGGTTCCAGGTCCGCATCGCCTGCGCCTCTGGGCCGCCGTGCACGTGCAGCACTGCCGAACCGCTGGCTTCGGGACCGCTGACCTCGGGATCGCCGGTCGCGCCGCCGACCCCCCGGCCGCGGTAGACCAGGCAGGGGACTTGGCTGCCGTCCGGCGTCGGCACCCGGTGCCGCTCCGGCTCTACCAGGCACTCCTTGTCCAGATCGGGGGAGGAGTCGGTCAGCCGGTGCAGCGTGCCCTCGGCGATCACCCACCCGTCGCCGGGCTCGGTCGGGGCGGTGAAGGTGACAGCCAACCGCCGGCCGTCGGGTGACCACACCGGCTCGCTTAGCCGGGTGACCACCCCGTCGGCTGGCAGCGGCACCGGCTCGCCGTCAATGATCAGCCGGTGTGCGCCATCGACGTTGCGGACCACCAGCAGCCGGCTGCCATCCGGCGACGGCCAGCCGAACAGGTCCCACTCCTCATCGGTGTGCAGGTATCGCCACTTCCGGCTGGCCAGCTCGTAGCGGGCGACCCCGGTGAACTCGCGCCCGGAGTTGGTGCTGAACACGAACGAGGCCGAGTCGGGTGCCCAGACCAGCTTGGTGTAGACGGCCAGCTCGTCGGCCGGGGTCAGCTCGGCGAGCTGGCCGGTCTCGGTGTCGGCCAGCACGAGCTGGCTGGAGTTGGCCGGCCGGGCCGGGCGGATGAGTACGACGTACCGCTCATCCGGCGAGACCGCGACCTCGCTGACGTACCCGCCGCCGTCGTAGTGCAACCGGTCCGCACCGGTGGCCAGATCCCGGACCAGCACGTCGAAGTCCACCCCGTTGCGCCGGTTGGTGGTATAGACGACCTGGCCGGGCCGGACGTCCACCAAGTGATGGATGTACGCCTCGTCATGGACCAGTGGCACCAGGCTCCTTGGATCCGGCCCGTCCAGCCTGAGGACGGAAAGCTGGTACCGCTCGTTGCCGCCAGTGTCGTGCTCCACCACGATCGCCCGCTCGCCGGGTAGGTAGCGGCCGGCACAGCCGTCGGCCAAGTCGGTGAGCTGGGTCCAACCGCCGTCCGGCGCGATCTCGTACAACTGTACGGTGCCGGTGTCGTCGTGGCCGACCAAGAGGTGACCGTCGTCGGTCAAGTCGAACACACGCGTGGTGCGGGCATCCAGCAGGTGACGAAGAGTCGTGGTCATGGGCCAGACATTGCCATAGGACACGGCTCGGTTCCGCCTCTTGGCGCGGATCGGCGGGGCGCAGGTTGGCGTGGCCAGCGGCGCGGTATCGACCGGCTGGCGCGGGGCCTCCCGCAGAGGGGTGGCGGCCCCGCACCAGCCGTGCCGGGCCGGGTGGGCGAGCGGAAAGCAGTCCAACGCGCCTCTTCCGGCCACGTCGGCCCAGGCCAAGGGGTGCTGCGACGCACGTGCTGCCGCAGCGTGCCTGGTACCGGCGTCCTCCGGCACACGACGACCTTTGTCTGCCGCGTGCCAGGTGAAAACTGAGGGGTCTGGCTGAGGATCACGCTGAGGAGCCCACCGGAGGGCTCAGCCCAGCGGACCTGGTCGACAACGCAGGGTCGGGGTGTGGGATGTTGTTGCTACCTGGTGGTCCTGGCCCGTGGCTCGCAGCGCCCTTGGCGATACTCGGTAAAGAACGACTCGTACGCCGGGTCCTCGAAATGCATTGGACTGCGCACCGGCTCGGCAGCGTCGATGGGCTCAGGTCTGGGTGGCACAGCGCGCTGGTCAGCCCTCGAGCGGGGATGGATCCAGGTGGACAACCTCAACAATTTGGTCATTTTGGCGTCCTCCGTTCGGTCTAAGGCTGGCGGGCAAACGCAGCATTTAACAACCTGGACAACGCGCGGTTACCAGGAACGAAACTCGTGAACTCTAAATTCTTTCGTCCTCTGACTGTTTTATCCACATTTAACTTACTTTGCCAAGGCGCACCCTTTCCCGGAACCCATCGTTAGGCCGAATGGTCGTTTCCCTGGGAGGTGTCCACGTGACGAGCCCCGAGGTGACAAGCGCGCAGGCACAGGCTGGGCTGTTCCCCGCTCCGCTGGCGCCCCATCCGCTGGCGCTCATCAGGCGTCTGTACGGCTGGTCTTACCAGGGCTTGGTCGATGCCATCGCCTGGCAGGCGGCCCGGATGCCGGGCATCGGGAACATGGCCCGCCGGCGGGAGAAGGCCTGGCGTTGGGAGCACTGGCGGGTGGTGCCGGACCGGGACACCCAGCGTGCGCTCGCCATGCTGCTGGAGGTGCCGGCTGAGCGGCTCGACCTGCTGCCGTGGCCGACCTGGCTGCCGACCAGCGAGGAGGTCACGATGACTCCGGCTGACCCGACCGACCGGCTGGCCGCAGCCAGCCGGTCACTGATCAGCGAGCGTTGAGGAATGCCAGGATCCCGTCGGCGAGGGCTTGCGCGATCCGCTGCCGGCCCGCCGGGCTGGTCATCCGGGCCGCGTCGCTGGCATTGAGCATGTTGCCGCACTCTATGAAGATCGTCGGCCGGGTGGACAGGTTCAGTCCAGCCAGGTCGGTACGCCGGTCGTAGCCGTCGGAGCCGAGGTAGGTCGAGGGGGTGAACCCGGACTCGGCGACGTACCGGTCGTGCACTGCGACCGCCAGCCGGTGCGAGGCCGCGGCCATTGCTGCGCCGGCTGGCGGCCGAGCAGCCTCGATCACATGGAAGCCGTGCCCGCCGTAGTGGCCGTCGGCGTGGATGGCCACTACCGCGGCTGCCCGCTGCGAGTTGCCGAACGCGGCGCGGTCGTTCACGCACGGTCCGACCCCGGTGTCGTTGCTCCGGGTGTCCCGCACCCGCACCCCGTGGCTGGCCAGGATCCGGCCTACCCGCAGCGCGATGTCAAAGGTGAACGCGTGCTCCGGGTAGCCGCTGGCGGTCGCGGTGCCGGTGGTGTTGCACGCCTTGTACTGACCGAACCCAGCCGGCACCTGCCGGTTGATGATCTCAGGGTGGGCAGCGTTCCCACCGTTGTGGCCAGCGTCCAAGACCACCACCATGCCAGCCAGCGGCATCGACCGGGTGCCCGCCAGCCCCGTACCGCTGGGTCTCGTACCGCTGGGTCCGGTCTGCTCAGTTGCCGGTTGGCTGCTGGCTGGTGGGCGGCTCGGCAGGATCGGTGGGCCAGTGGTCGGCACCGTAGTGCCGGTCGGCACGCTGCCGCCGGCCAACGGAGCGCACGCGCTAACGGCGGCCACCACGAGCAACGCGAGGAATCGGCGACGCACGAGGTACAGGGTGCCATCTTGGCCGGATAGGCTCAGCACGGACCAATCGACGGTAAGGGGAGATGAGGGTGGGACCCGGAGACCAGCCGAACCTGCAGCAGATCATGCAGCAGGCGCAAAAGATGCAAGAGCAAATGCTCGCAGCCCAGGAGGAGCTGGGCCAGGCCGAGGTCACCGGTCATGCCGGCGGTGGTCTGGTCACCGCCACGGTGTCTGGGTCCGGCGAGCTGAGATCGGTACAAATCGATCCAAAGGTCGTCGACCCGGAGGACATAGAGACCCTGCAGGACTTGGTGGTGGCCGCAGTTCGGGACGCCAACCGGCTGGCCAGCGAGCTGGCGGTGCAGAAGATGGGTCCGCTGGCTCAAGGCTTGGGCGGGCTGGACAGCCTCGGCGGCCTGTCCGGCCTGCCGTTCTGAGCTGACCGTCCGGTTCTGACCTGACACGGCAGGTGGGGCGTGTGTACGAGGGTGCGGTACAGGATCTGATCGACGAGCTCGGCCGGCTGCCCGGGATCGGGCCGAAGAGCGCGCAGCGGATCGCCTTCCACCTGCTGGCCGCCGACCCGGCCGACGTGCAGCGGCTGGTTGCCGCGTTGCAACGGGTCAAGGAGGAGGTCCGGTTCTGCGCGGTATGCGGCAACGTCGCGGCAGCCGAGGAGTGCAAGATCTGCCGTGACCCGCGGCGCGACCCAGCGGTGATCTGCGTGGTCGAGGAGCCCAAGGACGTGGTGGCGATCGAGAAGACCCGCGAGTTCCGCGGCCGTTACCACGTGCTTGGCGGGGCGATCAGCCCGATCGAGGGCATCGGGCCGGACGATTTGCGGGTGCGCGAGCTGATGACTCGGCTGGCCGACGGGACGGTCAGCGAGCTCATCCTGGCCACCGACCCGAACCTGGAGGGCGAGGCCACCGCCACCTACCTGGCCCGGCTGGTCAAGCCGATGGGGCTGACGGTGACTCGGCTGGCCAGCGGGCTGCCGGTCGGCGGGGACTTGGAGTACGCCGACGAGGTCACCTTGGGCCGGGCGTTTTCCGGCCGGCGTACCCTCGAAGTTTGATCTTTCTGCAGCGCTTCCGGCTTGCGAACGCTTCCGGATAGCGAAAAAGTGCCCCGCGGCTCGGCGTTGCCGCGGGGCACTCGTCTGTGGAGCCCTGGGAGTGGGCCCTGCGAGTGGGCACAGTAGTCGTCAGCGGGGGCCATGACTAAGACCATTACGCGCCCTGACCGTACCCTAATGTTATGAAATTTGCCTACCGTCACGCTGGATGATCGGTCCTCGATTCGCTCGGTTGACCGCGCTGACCACGGCGGCCAGCGAGGCGGTCACGATGTTCTCGTCGATGCCGACGCCCCACAGAGTCCGGCCGTCGATCTCGCACTCCAGGTAGGCCGCGGCCCGCGCGTCGCCGCCGGCAGCCATGGCGTGCTCGGCGTAGTCCAGTACCCGCACCTGGTACCCGACCGTGGACAGCGCATCCACGAACGCCGCGATGGGGCCGTTGCCGGCGCCGGCCAGGGTTTCGTGCTGGCCGCGCACCAGGACCTCGACGGCTAGCGCGTCGCTGTGCTCCACCACGCTGGAGGTGTGGTGGGACAGCAACTCGACCGGGCTGTCGTTGCCGAGGTACTCCGCCTCGAAGATGTTCCACATCGCCTCGGCAGCGATCTCACCACCCTCGATGTCGGTGACCCGCTGGATGACCCCGCTGAACTCGATCTGCAGCCGGCGCGGCAGGTCCAGCGCGTGCTCGTACTTCATGATGTACGCGACGCCGCCCTTGCCGGACTGCGAGTTGACCCGGATCACTGCCTCGTAGCTGCGGCCGACGTCCATGGGGTCGATCGGCAGGTACGGCATTTGCCAGCGGAAGTCGTGGATGGGTACGCCAGCGGCTTCGGCCTCGCCGGCCAGCGCCTCGAAGCCCTTCTTGATCGCGTCCTGGTGAGAACCGGAGAACGAGGTATATACCAGGTCACCGGCGTACGGGTGCCGCTCGTGCACGCCGATTTGGTTGCAGTACTCGGCGGTCCGGCGGATCTCGTCGATGTCCGAAAAGTTGATCATCGGATCAATGCCCTGGCTGAACAAGTTCAGGCCCAGCGTGACCAGATCGACGTTGCCGGTCCGCTCACCGTTGCCGAACAGGCAGCCCTCGACCCGGTCCGCCCCGGCCAGCAGGGCGAGTTCGGCGGCGGCTATCGCCGTACCGCGGTCGTTGTGCGGGTGCAGGGACAGGCAGACCGAGTCCCGTCGCGACAGGTTGCGGGACATCCACTCGATCGCGTCAGCGTAGGTGTTCGGACCGGCCATCTCCACGGTGGCCGGCAGGTTCAGGATGATCTCCCGGTCCGGCTCCGGCTGCCAGACATCCATCACCGCCTCGCAGACCTCGGCGGCATACTCCAGCTCGGTGCCGGTGAAGACCTCCGGGGAGTACTCGTAGCCGAAGTCGGTATCCGACAGCAGCTCGGCAGCGTACTTGATGACCGTCTCGGTGCCTCGGGTGGCGATCGCGCGGCACTCCGCCCGGTCGACCTTGAAGACCACCCGGCGGAACAGCGGCGCGGTGGCGTTGTACAGGTGCACGCTGGCTTTATGGGCGCCGATGAGGCTGCTGACGGTGCGCTCGATCAGCTCCTCGCGGGCCTGGGTCAGCACCGAGATCGTCACGTCGTCGGGGACCAGGTCTTGGATGATCAACTGTCGGACGAAGTCGAAGTCGGTCTGGCTGGCGGCCGGAAAGCCGACCTCGATCTCCTTGTAGCCCATCTGCACCAGCAGCTCGAACATGGTGCGCTTGCGGGCCGGGCTCATCGGGTCGATCAGTGCCTGGTTACCGTCCCGCAGGTCGGTAGACAGCCAGCGGGGGGCAGCGGTGATGCGCTTGGTGGGCCAGCTCCGGTCCGGCAGGTCGATCGGAGGGAAGGGTCGGTAGCGGTGGATCGGCATGCCGGCTGAGCGTTGGGTATTGCGCGGCTGAATTGCCATCGGCTCTGCTTCCTTGTCGCGGGGGAGGTCAAAGCGACCGGCGCAGCATGGCACCCCGCGGCGAGGGAGGCCGGCCCTGTTAGGGAGCCTCGCCGCGGCTGCTAAGGAGCAGGAAAGACAGACGCATGACGGAAGCAGTTTAACCGACCCACGCCAGTCCGCAGCTGCGAGGCCTGCGGAGCTTCTCACCTCCGGACGCTGTGCGGGACTGCTGCGGCGGTGGACCCGGTGAGGCTCGGTTCAACCGAGCCTCACCGGGCGGTGGTCACGATCTCCGGCGGGTTGCCTTGGCGGCTGCGGCGGACTTGCTCGCCTTGCCGGCTCGGGCTTGTTGCGCCGGGCGGCGTTCGCCGCTGGGCGCCGGTTTGGCGGATGCGTGCTCGACCGCTGCCTGATCGGCCGGTGCCGGATCAGCCGGTGCTGGGACCTTTTTGGCCGGGACCTTCTTGGCCGGGACCTGTTTGGTCGGTTGGCGGGTACGCGGGGTGGCCGCCTTCTTCGTTGCTGGGTCGGTCTGCTGAGTGCCGGCCGGTGCCGCCCCGGACCGCTTGGCTGGCGCGGTCTTGGCTGGCCGGACCCTAGCTGGCACGGTCTCCAGCGTACCGGTCCGTGCCGGCGTACCGGTCCGGCCGAACTTCTGTGGACGGCCGGCCTTGACCGGCCGGGCCTTCGTCACCGGTACGGTCGTCGCCGCTGCCGGGGCGACCACCTCGGCTGGCTCGAGTTCGGCGAGCGCTGGCACGACTAACTCGGCCACCGGCTGAGCAGGCCGGATGGCTGGCTGCCCGTCGGCGTCGTTGCCAGACTCGGGCAGCTCTACCACCACCACCGGATACGAGGGCGACAGAGCTTCAGGCCTCGATCGACGTGCTCTCCAGCTCATCGTCGCGCCCACTTTTATACCCCCTGGACGCCAGTACTTTCGGGGATCGGCCGAGCATGATCTCGGCCAGCGCGGCGAGTGCCTCGTCCAGTTGGCTGGTGATCCGCCGTTCGGACTCGCTGTGAGTGACGCGTAGCGTGGTGTTGATTTCGTCCCGGTCTGGCCGGGCGATCACCGAGCCCTCGATCTTCTCGATGCCTTGCTCGACCACCCCGGACAGCGTGGTGACCTCGGCCTTGACGCTGTCCTCGATGGTGTCCAGCCGGGAGGTGACCGACTCCAGCCGCTGGGTCAGTTGCTCCAGCCGGCCGGCCAAGTCATCCAGCCGCTCGCTCGGGTCCAGGCCGGGCTTGGTGAACAACTCGTCAAACCGGGCCTCCACGCCGCCGCCGAGGTCGTCGAAGCGGCGGTGCAGGGAGGGCATGTCGAGCACGTTCGGCAGCGCGTCGATCTGGTTGGTCTGCCGGGAGACCGTCGAGTCCACGTCGTCCAGCCGGCTGTGCAGGTGGGTGAGCCGGTCGTCTAGACCGTCCATCCGGCCCGAGACGCCCTCGAACCGGCCAGTCACGCCGTCCAGCCGGGCGTCCAACTGCTCGATCGGCCGCGACATCCGGTCCACCAGCCCACTCAGCGTACCGGCCACCTGAGCCAGCACCTGGTCCTGGGCGTTGATCCGGGCCAGCGCCTCATCCAGTCGATCGGCGATGACGCCGATCTCCACCCGGTCCGGCAGGTTCTGCAGCCGGTCCTGCAGCACTGGCAGGCGGGCGGAACCGTCGGTCGCGAATGTCTCCACGACCTGGAGCCGGGACCGGACATCCTCCATGGAGTCGTAGAACTGGCGCTGCTCGAGGTCCCGCAACTCAGCGGCTTTGGCGAGCATTTGTCTCATCTTGTCGAAGCCGACGGGTCCGGTCGAGACCATGTCGTCCACAGGGAAGCCCTCTCTAGCTTGACTGACGATGGAGCGCTCGTTGCCCACGGGGAGGCGGAGCGAGCGGACTGGCGGTACGACGCCCGCGCCACCAGGCGTGCGCACGACGGTCCATGTCGTCCCGGCATCCCGAAGGCTCCTGGCGCTGGGCTAAAAGATCCCACGGCACCCGGCTCCTTGCCGAATCGTGTTTTTGCCGTAAAACGTACTCATAGCATCATTTGGACGACATCAGGCGTTCGGCGCTATGAGGGTCGAGTCGAGATCACCGGCGCGGGTGGCGGCTCAACGTAGGCACAGCGACTGGCCATACCGCTTGGTGAAGACGAACTCGCTGACCCGGCGCCGCTCCCGGCGGCCGGTCTCCAGGCCGCGCAGGTGTTCCGGCAAGGTAGCCGGGTCGGCCAGGTAGCCCAGCACGATGACCGCAAACGCCCGGACGTGGTCGGGGATCGCGAAGGCCAGCGCCGCCTTCTCTGCGTTGAAGCTGGTCATCTGGTGCGCGACCAGGCCCTCGTCGGTGGCCTGCAGGCAGAGCTGGGAGACCGCCATGCCCAGCTCGTACGGGGCATGCGGCATCGCGGTGCCGTCCGGGTTGCGGGTCACCGCGCAGGCCAGCACCAGGGCGGCGGCGTTGCCGGCCCAGCCCTGGTGCGGCTCGTACAGCGTCTGGAAGATCGCGTCGAAGGTCTCCCCGCCGCGTCGGCCGACCATGAACCGCCACGGCTGCCGGTTGCCCACCGACGGCGCCCAGCGGGCCGCCTCCAACACGGCGACCAGTTGGATGTCGGCGACGGCACGGGCGGGATCGAAGGCCCGCGGGCTCCACCGCTCGGCGATCAGCGGGTGCAGCGGGACATCGCTAGGGCAGGTTCGGCTCACAGTGGCGGGTCCTTCGGTCGGGAGGGAGGCAGTTGAGGCAGTTGATGATGAGAGCAGGGCGGACCCAAGGTAGTCCCCCATCCCTTCCCTCCCCGCCGATCTTGACGAAGATGTCGTTGTCACGGCCGTCCAAGCGACATTTTCGTCAAGATCGGCGGGGAGGGGGGCGGGAAAGGGGGGATGGGGGAGGGGGACGGAAATGAGGACGAGGGGCGGGGGAGGGGACCGGTAGTCTTGACCGGCACCTTCTCCCGGACAGGAAGGCACCTCGCGTGGGGCTCGTCGTCCAGAAGTACGGCGGCTCCTCGGTCGCTGACGCCGAGAAGATCAAGCGTGTCGCGGAGCGCATCGTGGGCACGTGCCGCGCTGGCCACCACGTTGTGGTGGCGGTCTCCGCGATGGGTGACATGACCGACGAGCTGATGGACCTCGCCCAGCAGATCTCACCGCTGCCGCCGCCGCGCGAGCTGGATATGTTGCTCACCTCCGGTGAGCGGATCTCCATGTCGCTGCTGGCCATGGCGATCACCTCGCTTGGCTACCAGGCCAGGTCCTTCACCGGCTCGCAGGCCGGCGTGATCACCACCTCGGTCCACGGCAAGGCCCGGATCATCGACGTCACGCCGGGCCGCATCCGGCAGGCGCTGGACGCTGGCGCGATCGCGATCGTCGCTGGCTTCCAGGGGGTCTCGCAGGACACCAAGGACGTCACCACGCTTGGCCGCGGCGGTACCGACACCACCGCCGTGGCGCTGGCCGCCGCGTTAGTCGCCGACGTCTGTGAGATCTACACCGACGTGGACGGGGTGTACTCCGCCGACCCGCGAATCGTGCCCCGGGCCCGCCGGCTGGACCGGATCACGTACGAGGAAATGATGGAGATGGCGGCCTGCGGGGCCAAGGTGCTGCATTTGCGCAGCGTGGAGTACGCCCGCCGGTATGGCATCCCGGTGCACGTACGTTCGACATTTTCCACCAAGCCCGGCACCACCGTGACCGGCTCGATGAAGGAACTGCCCGTGGAACAGGCGATCATCACCGGCGTTGCGCACGACCGCAACGAAGGTAAGGCGACCGTCGTGGGCGTACCGGACAAGCCCGGCCAAGCTGCGCTGCTGTTTGAGGCGGTGGCCGGCGCCGAGGTCAACATTGACATGATTGTGCAGAACGTGTCGCATGGCACCGGCCGTACCGATATCTCCTTCACGCTGCCCAAGGGTGAGGGCACCACCGCGCTATCCGCGCTCAAGCGGGTGCAGGGCGCGGTCGGTTTCGAGAACCTGCTCTATGACGATCACATCGGCAAGGTGTCGCTCATTGGCGCGGGAATGCGATCGCACCCAGGCGTGTCGGCGACCTTCTTCCGGGCGTTGGCCGAAGCCGGGGTGAACGTAGAGATGATTTCCACTTCGGAGATCCGGATTTCAGTCGTATGCCGGGATACTGATGTGGATATCGCGGTGCGCGCCTTGCACCACGCCTTCGACCTCGGCGGCGAGGAGGACGCGGTGGTGTACGCCGGGACCGGTCGATGATAGGTACCGGGACCGGCGTCGCCGCGTCCGGCGGAGGCAAGCCGACGCTGGCGGTCGTCGGTGCTACCGGGGCGGTGGGCACCGTGATGCTGGCGATCTTGTCCGAGTGGGCGGCGGCCGGCCGCAACCCGTGGGGCGAGATCCGGCTGATCGCCTCCGCCCGGTCGGCCGGCCGGCGGCTGTCGGTGCGGGGCCAGGGGGTCGAGGTAGGGCCGCTGGTGCCGGCGGCCTTCGACGGGGTACAGATCGCCATGTTCGACGTACCGGATGAGGTGTCGGCGCAGTGGGGTCCGGTGGCGGCCGACCGCGGTGCGGTGGTGGTGGACAACTCCGGTGCGTTCCGGATGGATCCCGACGTACCGCTGGTGGTACCCGAGGTCAACGCTGAGCAGATCCGCAACCGGCCGCGGGGTATCATCGCCAACCCGAACTGTACGACGTTGACCATGATGGCCACGCTGGGCGCGCTGCACCGGCGATGGCGGTTGACCGAGCTGGTGGCCGCGTCGTACCAGGCGGTGTCCGGGATAGGCGTGGCCGGACCGGTCCGGTTGTACGACGAGATCGCCGCGGTGGCCGGCAACCGCAGCCTGGGCATGGTGCCCGGTGATGTGCGCAAGGCGGTCGACGAGTCGCTGGGCGGGGTCGGCTCGCCGTTCCCGGCGCCGCTGGCGCTGAACGTGGTGCCGTGGGCCGGCTCGCTGCGAGGCGACGGCTGGTCGAGCGAGGAGATCAAGGTACGCAGCGAGTCCCGGAAGATCCTCGGCATTGCGGACCTGAAGGTCTCTGCGACCTGCGTACGGGTACCGGTGGTGACCGCCCACTCGTTGGCCGTCCACGCCACCTTCGGCGCGCCGGTGCCGGTGGCCGAGGCGCGCGCGGTGCTCGCTGCGGAGCGGTCGGTGGTGGTGTTGGACGACCCGGCGAACGGGATTTTTCCGACTCCGGTCGAGGTGGCTGGAAGAGATCATACCTACGTCGGCCGGATCCGGCAGGCGCTGGACTTCCCGAACACCCTGGAGTTGTTCGTCGTGGGCGACAACCTGCGCAAGGGCGCCGCCTTGAACACTGCTGAGATCGCCGAGCTGGTGGCGGCCGAGCTGGCCGCAACGGCGTCCGACTGATCCTTTCCGTCGGCGGTACGTCCACATCGGACCGTCTGGCCAGACGGTCCGGATTCCCCCAAAACGTGCGTCACCTCCGGAGTGGACGGGTCGTTGTAGACCGTGAGTGGCGACCCAGCCAACGAAAAACGTAGGTCTGCGAGGAGTGCGGTGTCGACTTCCCCGGGGATGCAGGTGGCGGATTCCGTTGCCCTGGCATCGTCTGGTCGGCCGGCTCGGCTGCTGCGCAGGCTGTTGCTCTTGGCTGGCTTCGTCGTACTCTCCTGGCTGGTCAGCGGGACAGGACAAGCGTCCGCCGCGGATTCCTCCGCGGCTACCGTGCGCCAGCAGGCGGGAGGTTCCGATCCGATGAGACCCCTCACCGCTGTGGTCGAGCCGACAAGCCGAGTCCCGGACCTGGTGTCCGATCCCGTTGGTGTTGTCGGCCGCAGCGTAGCTCGGATCCCGGTTGAGCGAGAGATTGACATCGCGCCCACCATGTTGTCCTCGCTCCTGGTTGCGCAGCCGACCCATGACACGGCCGTCGTGAGTCGTCCGGTTATTGAGTTGCTGACTCCCGTCAGCCGGGTACTCGACACAGTGGTCGGGTACCGTAAGCTGGCGCACGGCCTGGGGTCAGCCGTAATCCGGTCCGCGCAGGCGCCGACGATGAAGCTGGCCAGTATTGCGTTCTCGAATCCAGGTTCGCTGGAGATTCCGCATTGGATGACGCCCACCCGAAGCGGCATCCGCAACAATTTCCCGGGTTCGCCGTACGACGTGTCGATCTCGGGTCTTTCATACCCGGCAGTGCCGGGTACGCCTTCTTCTTCCAACTGCTGTGCATGGGATGCGCAGGATGTGGCTGGCGGACATTTCATGCTTGTCTACCGGCACAGCGCATCGCGTTTCGTCGCCGTCGGATATGGCACAGTTTCTCCTTCGACCGCGGTCAACCGACAGTGGTTCGTTCAGCCCGGAAGCTCACCTGACTAGTCGGACTGCTACGTCCGAGTCCTCCTGTAACTGACGACCACGTGTCGCACGCGGGGGCGGCACGTGTCGTCTGGCATCACTTCTCCTTTCCAGAAGGGTACTTACAGTGCAGATCAAGCGTCGCGGTCTACGAGCCACCGTGCTCGCAACCGCAGTTTTTGCGGCAGTCGGGTCTGGCACCGCGTGGGCCGACAGCACCAGCGGCAATATCGGTATTGCCAATGGCAACCAGGTTACTGCGCCGATCGCGGCTGCGGTGGACGTTTGCGGCAACGCCGTCGCGGTCATTGGCGTCTCGACCAGCGCTTGCGACGGCGGCGCCTCAGCGGCGTCGTCCGTGACGGACTCTAACAACACCAGCTCCTTGAACATTGGCATTGCCAATGGCAACCAGATTACTGCGCCGATCGCGGCTGCGGTGGACGTTTGCGGCAACGCTATCGCGGTGATCGGGAAGGCGGTTGCGGCCTGCAGCGGTGGCGCTTCCGCGAATGCTGATGTTACCGGAGGGGACGACCCCGCCTCGACGACTTCGCTGGTCCAGGGACTGACCAACCTGCTGCCGGCACTGCCGGCCGGGGTGGCCGGCCTGCCGGCGTTGCTCCCGGCCCTCGTGCCGGCCGTGCCTGCCGCGCTGCCGGCGTTGCCCAAGCTGCCAGCTACTAGTGCCCTGCCGTCCGCGCTCGGTGGACTGCCGCTCGTCGGTGGTTCGGCTATCGCACTGCCGCTCGGGCTGCCTCTCGCAGTTCCGGCGCTCTGACCCAGCGTCGGTACCGCGCCGGTGAAGACGCGGCCAGACCGTCGTCGCTGGCGCTGACAGCCCGGTAGCCCTGCCGGCTGCCGCTCAGTGTGATCGGGTACATAGTGGGTGTGCCTGGCCGGATCTTTCTCGATCCGGCCAGGCACACCCCTATTTCTTTCGCCGATCTTGACGTAGATGTCGTTATTTCGGCCTGCGAAACGACATCTACGTCAAGATCGGCGCGGAAGGGGGGCGTGGGGAGGAAGGGGGCGCGGAATTGGGGGGGAGGGCTAGGCCGTGGCTGATCAAAACGTTGACCATGGCGTGGGCGCCTTGCACCGCAGCGGGCAAATCCGCGCCGGTCACCGCGAGCATCCCCCACCGCCTGGGTACGCACGCGACCGTACGGGCCATCCCCATGGCGCTCAGGTGTTCCTGGGCCTGCTGGACCGCGGCCTCGGTACGCTCAAGGGTGGCCGACGGAGTGGGGCGGAAGATCCGGGTCGCCACGTATTCGTCGGCCGTACCGGCAGTGCGGACCTCATCGAGAAACGACCGCATGTACTCGGCGCCATGCGATGACAAGTTGAAGTCGATGGCACCGACCAGCAAGCGGTCCGCGAGGTACCCGCCGACTCGGCCCACGGCAAAGTCGATCCCGCCGGTAACCAGTCCTTGATAGCAGCCTTCTGGCCCGCTCAACGGGCCAACAAACGCGGCGCGCACTTCCTGCAGCGCCCCGCGGATTGTCCGGTAGATCGGTACGGGAAGCCCCAGCCCGGCCCAGGCCGCCTCATCGACGTAGGCGTTACCTTCCCACGAGTACCGGTTCATCGTCTGCAGGGTGAGGCCACCGGCCACCGCACCGTACCGGAAGTGCCCGGACGGTGCCACCGGATACGGGATGCCGTCGACGGTGACGGAGCGAAAGTCAACCCAGGCCTCCACCAGGTAATCGTCGCCATATCGGTGGGCCTCAGCGGCGAGGGCTGCCAGCCGGTCCTCATCCGCCAAGTCGAGATCGCCGACGATGCGGGCGCCGTCGCCGGCCGTACTCGGCTTGAGCCCGCCCACGCCGACGCCGTACCGGCGGGCCAGCAACCGCGCCGCCGCCAGCACGCCAGAGACGAATTCCGCCCGCTCGACATCCGCCCGCGGGATTGTATAGCCGGGCAGGACCGGAAGCTGCCACCGTAGTCGCTGATAGCCATCGCTGAGCTGCTGCTCAGCGGCCAGCAGCTCATCAGCCCGGAGACCGGCGACGTCCAGGTCCAAGGCCTGCGGCACGGTCGGGTGCAGGTGGCTTTTACAGTTCCAGCGGGCGGTCACCGCAGGTTTGTTGGCGTCGATCCGCAACCGTTGCAATCCCGCCTGGTGGCACAGCCATAGCAGCAGGATCTGCGCTTCCAGGTCCAGCGCATACAGCCGGATCACGGCGTCGGGATGCTGGCGCAGCCAGCCGATCACCTCCCTAACCGGGGTGGTCTCCCCCCGCGAATGCGCTTCGGCGAGCACCAACATTGCCTGGGTCAGGTAGTAGTGCTCACGGTCGCCGATATCCACCGCGGGAACGCCGCGCAGCCGGGCCGCCTCCGCCCAGGGAGCGGTCCGCCCCACCGTAAGGTCCGCTGAGGTCCCTAGGTAGACCGAGCGGGCCTCAATGTAGGTCGCGACGTCGTAGGGGCTCCGCCCGGTTGCCAGATCATCAACGTCGCCCTCGAATCCCATGTTGGCCGGGGTAGCCGAGTGCAGCAGCAGTGACCGCGGACTGGTACCGTCCATCGCCAGGTAGGGGGCTAGCTTCTGCGCCGCCAGCACCGGCACCACCACCGGATCGACGCCGAGCAGGCGCGGCGCGAAGGCGGATACCGTGACCTGGTCGAGCACCGTGGGGCCGACGAAGAATCCTTCCCAACGCAGTTCCCGCCCGTCTTGGAGCCGGATGGTGGTGGGCGGGACGGGCGCGTGCACAAGCTCCCCTGCCGGGTCGGCGGCTTAGCCAATGTCGGGTAGCGGCGGTCCGAGGATGTCGTCGGCGTCGATGATGGTGTACGCGTAGCCTTGCTCGGCGAGGAACCGTTGCCGGTGTGCGGCGTACTCGGCGTCTAGCGTGTCGCGGGAGACCACGGTGTAGAAGTACGCGGTCCTGCCGTCGGCCTTGGGCCGCAGCACCCGGCCGAGCCGTTGTGCTTCCTCTTGCCGGGAGCCGAAGGTACCGGAGACCTGGATCGCTACCGCCGCCTCGGGCAGGTCGATAGAGAAGTTGGCCACCTTGGAGACCACCAGCACCCGTAGCTCGCCGTTGCGGAACTCCTCAAACAGCCGCTCCCGCTCCCGGGTCGTGGTCGAGCCTTGGATGATCGGCGCGGTCAGCTCCGCGCCGAGCTCGTCGAGCTGGTCGAGGTAGGCACCAATGACCAGCACCTTTTCAGAGCTGTGCCGGTCTACCAGCCGGCGCACCACTGGCAGCTTGGTCCGTACCGTCGAGCACAGCTTGTACCGGTCCTCCGGCTCGGCGGTGGCGTAGGTCATCCGCTCGGCATCGGTCAGCGTGACCCGGATCTCGGTGCAGCTTGCCGGGGCGATCCAGCCCTGGGACTCGATGTCCTTCCACGGCGCGTCATACCGTTTGGGGCCGATCAGGCTGAACACATCGCCCTCCCGGCCGTCCTCGCGGACCAGCGTCGCGGTCAGCCCGAGCCGGCGGCGGGACTGCAGGTCGGCGGTCAACCGGAAGATCGGCGCCGGCAGCAAGTGCACCTCGTCGTAGATGATCAGCCCCCAGTCTCGGGAGTCGAACAGCTCCAAGTGCCGGTACTCCCCGCCCCGGCGGGTGGTCATCACCTGGTAGGTGGCGATGGTGACCGGGCGGATCTCCTTGCGTTCGCCGGAGTACTCGCCGATCTCCGCTTCAGTCAGCGAGGTACGGGCCATCAGCTCGCGTTTCCACTGCCGGCCGGCCACCGTATTGGTGACCAGGATCAACGTGGTGGCCTGCGCCTGCGCCATCGCCGCAGCGCCGACCAACGTTTTGCCGGCGCCGCAGGGCAGCACCACCACGCCCGAGCCGCCGGCCCAGAAGTTCTGCACCGCTTCGTGCTGGTACGGCCGCAGCGTCCAGCCGTTCTCGCGCAGCGCAATCGGGTGGGCCTCGCCGTCGACGTAGCCGGCGACGTCCTCGGCCGGCCAGCCGATCTTCAGCAGCGCCTGCTTCAGCCGGCCGCGCTCGCTGGGGTGGACCGCCACCGTGTCCTGGTCGAGCCGGACGCCCAGCATCGGCGAGATTTTCTTGTGCCGCAGCACCTCCGCCAGCACGGCTCGGTCCACTGTGGACAACACGAGGCCGTGTGCCGGGTCCTTCTCCAGCCGCAGCCGGCCGTACCGGGCCATCGTCTCGGCCAGGTCGACCAACAGCGCGTGCGGGACCGGATATCGGGAGAACCGGACCAGCGCGTCGACCACCTGCTCGGCGTCGTGGCCGGCGGCCCGGGCGTTCCACAGCCCGAGCGGGGTCAGCCGATAGGTGTGTACGTGTTCCGGCGAGCGCTCCAGCTCGGCAAACGGTGCGATCGCCGCCCGAGCTGACCCGGACATCGGATGATCGACTTCGAGGAGCAGCGTCTTGTCGGACTGCACGATCAGCGGGCCGTCGGTCACCCTATGACGGTACTCGCCAGCTCCGGGTCAGCCGCTCTGGACCCAGGGCGCGTTGCTGCACTGCCTCGCCGGAGCACCAGCGGCCGCTACCCGCCAGTCCACCGGCGGCATCCTCAGTCGTCCTCGCCCACCAGCGTGATTCCGGTGATTCGGTGCACCGCGAAGGTGCCCAGCTCCCCGCGATGGTGGTCATAGCCCTGCAGGAACCCGCCGGCCAGCGAAATTGGATCGACGATTCGCTGCGAGGCGGTGCCCTGCGCGTTGACGTATCCCAGCCACACCGGCTGGCGGTCCTGTACCGCCAGCTTGAGCAGCTCCATGGTGTCCATGGTGGACATTCCCGGCGCCATGGTGGCTATTTGCCGCTTGCGCTGGGTCGCGGCTTCACCGGCCCGGATCATCCGGACGATCTCGGCCAGCCGGTCCGGCTCCGGCTCGGCCCGCAAGTGCACGGCGGCCAGCGCTGGTGGTGCCGGCGCCGGGGCCCGCCGGCCGTCCGGCGCGGTCAGCAGCACCGCGCCCTCGGCCGACTCGGCAACCGGCGCGTACCCGGCCGTACGCAACACTTCCAGCAGCCGCTGGACCGGCAGCGGGGAGATCGCCACGGTGGGTGCTAGCCGCCGCAGCCGAAGCTCGACGGTCCGCCGATCGGCCACGACCTGGCTGAGCAGACCCTCGTCGTCGCAGCGCAGGTACGCCTGCGCAGTGCCGGCCCGTAGCACGCCATGCCGGCGGGCCGCGTCGTTGATCAGGTAGCCGAGGGCCTGCGGCACCGGGGTGCGCGACCGGCTGCGGAACAGCTCGTGCAGCTCGGCCGCGGTCCGTCCGGCGTCCAGCGCGCGCCGGATCGACCCTTCGCTGATCCGGTACACCGTTGCGCCGCCAGCCGACTCCACATCCGCGACCAGCGCGAGCTCGCGGGCCAGGCCGACCTCCAGCGGTCCCGGCACGACCACTGTCAGGTCCGCCTGCAGCAGTAGGTGATCGACCGGTTTCGGCAGCCGTTCGACCAGTACGATCCGCGGGTCGGCACCGGCCAGCAGCAGCCGCCCGGCGGTGCTGAGCCCACCGCGGCCGGCGATCCCGAGCTGCTCAGCCTCGGCCAGCACCCCCCCGACCAGCATGTCGCGGTCCCGCTTGGCGTGCAGCGGGTCGCGCCAGGCCAGTACCGCAGCCACGCTGCTGGCCTCGGTGGCCTGCCCGGGCGCCAGCTCGGCAAGTATCCCGAGGATCCGGCGCCGCCGGTCCGGCGCGGCCGGCCGGAGCCCGTCTGGGGCGAGCGCGGCCAGCACCCGGCCCCGGTCGTCGCGGGTACCGACCAGGCTCGGTTGGCGGCGCAGGTCGAGCCAGCACCGGGCCAGCGTGGTCCAACGTTGCTCGACCGGCTGCTCTCGCCAGCCGTCGAACGTCACGGTCGGCAGCCACACTGACTCACTGTCTGCGGTAGCGGCCAGCAGGCCGGCGGCGCGGGCCAGCTCCAGGTACAGCGTGGTCGCCTGCTCGGTGAGGCCTAGCTCGCGGGCGGTACGGCGCAGCTCGCGTACGCCCAGCCCGCCGGTCCGGAGCTGCGGTGGCGGCTCGTCGGCGTAGCCGAGCAGGAGCTGCTCGACCAGCCAGACCGCAGCAAGTACCTGGCCGGCCGCACTCCCGTCTACTGTGGACAGACCCAGTTCGTGGGTGACGAGCGGTGGGGGCCGGTGCTGGGACGGTCCGACCGGGTGGTCGCCGCGCAGTGCCAGCCCGACCTCGCGGGGAAGCTGCACGGTGTCGTCGTCGATCGCGACCAGCAGTCCGTGCGCGAGCAGCCAGCGCACCGGGGTGTCAGCCCGGTCGGGCGGTACCGGCCGGCGGGCCCCGGTCAGGGTGCCCAGCGGCTGGTCACTGGCAAGCTGCCGGAGAACCTGCAGCGCCGGCTCGCCGCAGCGGGCCAGCAGCCCGGGCAGCAGCCTGGGCAACGCCTCGGCGACCAGCGCCGCGGCCGCCGGTTGCCGGACCGGCGGCAGCTTGAGGCCGGCCAGCACCGGCGCGATCAGCAGGTCCGGATAGCTGGCCAGCAGTTCGCCGACCGACCGGCCCAGCCCGGCCGGGTAGCCGCCGATCGCCCCGCGTACCGAGCCGACCAGCCGCAGCGCCGGATCCTCGCCGTAGCCAAGGCCCAGCCGGCGCACCCGGTCCGCTGCCTGCCGGGTGGCCGACTCGGGAACGTTCGGGCCGAGGTAGGCGGTCAGCTCCGGCACCCCCACCGGTCCGCCGCCGAGCAGCACCAGCGCCTCGACCACCTGCAGGGTGAAGGCGTCCAGCCCCTCCAGTGCCCGTAGCACCGACTGCTGGAGCGCGGCCCGGCTGGCCAGTACCCCCATATCGGCCGGTGGCGGCAGCGCGAGGTCCGGCCGCGCCTGAAGCAGCCCGACAAGCACCTCGTCGGGCTGCCCACGCAGCCAGTCGGCTAGACCTCGAGTCATCGTCTGCGAGGGTACGGGCGGAACTGTCAGATAGCTCTGCGACTCTGCGGGCATGGACTACATCGCAATCATCAAGCAGGAGAGTGCGGCGCTGGCCGCGGCGGCCCGGCGGCCCGGCATGCTGGCTGGTTCGGTGCCGGCCTGTCCAGGCTGGAGCGGCGAGGATCTAATCCGACATATCGGCGAGGTGCAGGCATTCTGGGCTGTCGCGGCGCGGGAGGGTGGGGCCCAGCCAGCAACGGTGCCGCTGGCCGATCCGGGTGAGCACGACGTGCTGGAGTGGTTCGACGAGGTTCGGACCAGCTTGGTGATGACCTTGACTGGGGCACCCCCGGACCGAGCCTGTTGGGTCTGGTGGTCACCAGACCGGGCGGACTCAGTGGTCGAGGTTGCTCGCCGGCAAGCGCACGAGGCTGCGGTGCACCGAGTGGACGCGGAGTCGGTCACCGGGCCGGTTGAGCCGATCGAGAGCACGCTGGCGGTCGATGGGGTCGTCGAGTTCTGCGAGCGGATGCTGGGCGGCAGGGGCTCGGTGTGGTCCGGTCCGGCCGGGGTGGTACGGCTGGCCAGCACCGATGCGGGCGACGTAGCCGTGCTCCGATTGGGCGGCCCGCAGCCGCAGGTCGTAGCGCTTGGTGGCACCGCGGCAACGTTGCCCAGCGTGGACGCGACCGTCACCGCGACCGCCAGCGATCTCGACCTGTGGCTGTGGCGGCGGCCGGTAGAGGTGTCGGTGCACGGGTCCGAGCCGTTAGCGACCGCGCTGGTCGACTGGGCAGATCTCGACTAGCCGGATGATCAGCGCCACACTGCAGGCATGGTGGACGGAGAAATTGAACGCGGTGGCCAGCACGAGGCTGCGCCCAATCCCTACGAGACCGACATGCTGGTCAGTGAGTTTGCCAGCGATCATCAAGGCTCACTGTCGCCGTTCGGTGATGTGAGCTTCCCGTTGCCGGTGAGCCGGTTGCGCTACCAGCACCCGAGCGCCGCCGACCGGCCACACCTGGTCGCTGACGAGTTGCGCGAGCAGCCTGCCGCTGGCGAGTAGGCGCACTGGGCTGGCGGTGCACTGGCTGGCGGTGCCGCCCGATCTCAACTGCCGGCCCAGGCCAGTTGCCGACCGTGGTGAGGTGACCACATTCGGCAAGCTCTGCGAAGTGCCTTCCACCCAGCCCTCGGTGGCGGCACGATCGGGGGCAGATCCTTTGCCGTCGGAGGTGGGCTCATGTCGTACGCCGCAAGCCTGCGGTTGTCGTACGCCTCCGGTATCTCAGGCCAGCCACTGCTCGGCGAGACCATCGGGGCGAACGTGCGTCGTACCGCCGCCGCTTACCCCGACCGGGACGCGCTGGTCGACTGCGCCAGCGGCACCCGGTGGACCTATCGTCAGCTCGTCGCCGAGGTGGACGCCTGCGCGTTGGGGCTGCTCAGGCTCGGTATCGGTAAGGGCGACCGGGTCGGCATCTGGTCACCGAACCGTCCGGAATGGGTAGTCATCCAGTACGCCACCGCCACGATCGGCGCGATCCTGGTCAACATCAACCCGGCGTACCGCACCCATGAGCTGCGCTACGTCTTGGACCAGGCCGGGATCAGCCTGCTGCTGGCCGCGCCCGCGCACCGGACCAGCGACTACCGGGCGATGCTCGGCGAGATACGCGGCGAATGCGCTGAGCTGCGGTGGGCGATCTTCTTCGGCGACCCGGAGTGGGAGGAGCTGATCGGATCCGGCCGGACCGCCGACCGTACCCGGCTGGTCGAGATCGCCCAGACGCTGTCTTTCGACGACCCGATCAACATCCAGTACACCTCGGGCACCACCGGCTTCCCCAAGGGTGCCACGCTCTCGCACCACAACATCCTCAACAACGGCTACTTCGTCGCCGAGATCCAGCACTGGACCGAGGTCGACCGGGTCTGCCTGCCGGTGCCCTTCTACCACTGCTTCGGGATGGTGATGGGCAACCTCGGGATCACCTCGCACGGTGCCTGCCTGGTTATTCCCGCGGCGTCCTTTGAGCCGGCGGCGACGCTGGCTGCGGTACAGGCCGAGCGCTGCACGGCGTTGTACGGCGTACCCACCATGTTTATTGCCGAGCTGGCCGAGCCGGACTTCGCCAGCTACGACCTGAGCAGCCTGCGGACCGGGGTGATGGCCGGCTCGCCGTGTCCGGTGGAGGTGATGAAGCGGGTCATCCACGACATGGGCCTGACCGAAATGACCATTTGCTACGGGATGACCGAGACCTCGCCGGTGTCCACCCAGACCCGTACCGACGACGAGTTGGACCGCCGGGTGTCCAGCATCGGCACGGTGCATCCGCACCTGGAGGTCAAGATCGTCGATCCGGCCACCGGGCTGACCGTGCCGTGCGGCGTGCCGGGGGAGCTGTGCACCCGCGGGTACTCGGTGATGCTCGGTTACTGGAACGCCCCGGACCAGACCGCCGAGGTGATCGACGCGGCGCGCTGGATGCACACTGGCGACCTGGCCACCATGGACGGGCAGGGCTACCTGAACATCGTCGGCCGGATCAAGGACATGGTCATCCGGGGCGGCGAGAACATCTACCCGCGGGAGATCGAGGAGTTCCTCTACACCCACCCCGACATCGTGGACGCACAGGTCATCGGGGTGCCAGACGCACGGTACGGTGAGGAGCTGATGGCCTGGGTGAAGCTACGGCCGGGCGCGGCGAGGCTGACCGAGCAGGCATTGCACGAGTTCTGTGCCGGCAAGCTGGCGCACTACAAGATCCCGCGGTACCTGCATGTGGTCGATGACTTCCCCATGACGGTCACCGGCAAGGTCCGCAAGGTGGTGATGCGGGCCGAGGCGGTGGAGCTGCTCGGCCTGCAGGACGTTACTGATGCTGGCATGCCTGATCCGGCCCACCGGAGGCCGGTTGGCTGATTGGCCGGGGTCGGTCGTAGGCTGCGCATCGTGACCGCGATGTCCCTCTTCAGCCCCGCATCGGCTGACCTGACCGTGATGCCGACGGTGGAGGTCGGCTCGGCTACCGACGACCGGCTGACCGCGCTGTTCGCGATGCTCGGTGGGTTCGACCGGGCCGTAGTGGCGTTTTCCGGCGGTGCCGACTCGGCGTTCCTGCTGGCTGCCGCGACTCGCCGGCTGGGATCGGCCAACGTGGTCGCAGCGACCGCGGTCTCGCCGTCGTTGCCAGCGGCCGAGCTGGTCGCAGCGACCCGGTTTGCGGCCGGTCTCGGCGTACGGCACGAGACGCCACGTACCGACGAGCTGTCCCGTGCCGGCTATGCCGCCAATGCCGGCAGCCGCTGCTACTACTGCAAGGCGGAGCTGCTGGACGTACTGCGCCCGCTGGCTGACCTGCTCGGTATCCGAGCGGTGCTGACCGGGACCAACGCCGATGACGCGGTGGCCGGGTTCCGGCCCGGCATTCGGGCCGCGGCCGAGCGCGGCGTGGCCACCCCGCTGCGGGACGCTGGGCTGACCAAGGCCGAGATCCGTGCGGTCTCCCGGGTTTGGGGACTGTCCACCTGGGACAAGCCGGCCGCGGCCTGCCTGTCCAGCCGGATCGCGTACGGGCAGCGGATCACCCAGGTCCGGCTGGCCCGAGTGGAGCGGGCCGAGCGAGCGCTGCGGGCGGCGCTGACCGGCGCCGGGTACCCGGTCCGTGACCTGCGGGTCCGCGACCTGGGCGAGCCGGGTGCCCGGGTCGAGGTGGACGCTGACCTGGTGCCAGTGCTGATCGCCCGACCGGACCTGCTGGCCGCGGTCACTGGCTACCCGGCGGTGACCGTCGATCCGCGCGGCTTCCGGTCCGGCTCGATGAACGAACTGTTGGCTGACCCCGAGCGGTACCGCTAGGGATCACTCGGATTCGCCAGTGCTCGCAGGAGACGGGAGCGTTAGCCTGGTCCATCGGCGTCACCAGTCGTGGTGACGCCATCGCCGTGATCAACCCCTCAAGGAGAGCCGTGCCCACCGGCAAGGTCAAGTGGTTCAGCGCGGAGAAGGGCTTCGGTTTCTTGTCCCGCGACGGTGGCGACGACGTGTTTGTCCATCGCGATGCGCTGCCGGCCGGCACCACCGAGCTGAAGCCGGGGCAGCGGGTAGAGTTCGGCATCGTCGCTGGGCGCCGAGGGGACCAAGCGTTAAGCGTGCACATCCTCGATCCGCTGCCCAGCGTGGCCAAGGCGCTGCGCAAGAAGCCGGATGAGATGGTGTCGATCGTCGAGGACCTGATCAAGGTGATGGACGGGCTGGAGAGCACCTACCGACGCGGCCGGCACCCAGACGCTAAGGTCTCCCGGCAGGTGGCCACTATGCTGCGCCGGGTCGCCGACGACCTTGAGTCTTGAGTCGGTCGGACAGGTGCCTGACGTGGCGCCCGGGTCGGCTGCCTGGAGTTGGTGTCACCTCAAGTGGCGGCGTTCTGACGGAGCGCGGCGGACGGGATCCCACGGGTTGGGCGTTGATGTGGTGGACGGCTGGGGGTGACGTTGAGGTACGAGCCTAACGCGAAGCACAAGGAGCCGTGGCAGCGGGGCGCGCGCGGGTCACTCTGTCCCTCCGGTGCGGATGGTCCAGCACTCCTGGAAGCCAGCGAGGTAGATCCTGCCCACCCCGGCAAGCGGTACGCTACCGATGGCGTGCGGGCATACTGTGCTCATGAGCACGCGCCCGGGCGTTGGCACGGATTCCCTGTTGAATGGCGGAGAGTACCGCCGAAACTGCGCCAAGCTTGGGTCGCGAGTCGTCGGGTCAGCAAGCGCAGCGTGAAAGAATACTGGTGAGCGGCATGACGATGGGCAATTGGGAGATGCAGGCGGGAGATCCGGGAACTTTTGCCTTCGCGCTTGGGTTCGCGACCAACCCGGACGGCGATCGTGACCGGGCCACTCCCGAGGAGCGCTCATCATGGGGGTATTTTTCGATCTGGGCAGGCGGCGAGAATTTGTGCGCTCATATGGAGCAGGGTGAGACGCTGGCCGCCGTGCATTGGTACATGCTGCCGCTCATTGAATGGTTCGCGGATAATTGGGATGCGCTACTGCATGAAGAGAAGCCTCCACTACGGAATATAGGTTCGTCGGCGGCCGAATCGCTGCTGTTGACTAGGCTGCCGCCGTTGTCGCTGAAGGAAATAGATGAGTTCGAGTGGCTTGACGAGTGGGCCACTTGGTGGCATCGGCACAGCGTTCGTGCAAGCCGAGAGGGTGGCCTCTTTCCGGATGTCTATTTTCGTAGGTATAGAGATGCGCTTGAGATATCGACGGGTGGCGAGCGGCTCGCAGACATACCGGCACATGTCTTCTTCTTGACTCCCTCTCGCACCTACCAGGTCGATCCTGTTGCCGTTGCCAGTTCCCTATTCGTCGTCCTGACCGCAGCTACCGAGCAACTTCAACAGCGTTTTCCTGATTCTGTTCGTCTCGCTCGACTTGCCGCGAAGCTGACTGATTTGACGGCGGCAGAGCGGCGGCTCCAAAGGATGGCGTGGGTCGCTGGTCTAGGTGGTGATTTTGATCGCTACGTGCGAATAGCAGAGGAAGTTGACGCTGTACTGGCATCGGTACGAAACGAGATTCGGCAAAGCATCGATAATCCAGGTAGATCTTCAGAGCTAGTTGTTTACGGTAGTCCGTACGCCCGACTTCTCTATGGAGCCGTCAGTCCCTCGACTACGGTGCCCGATGTCGTCGGGCTCATGAAACTACTCATCAGTAACTACGTCCCGGATGCTCAGCCGTGGCTCGAGGTGCTCGACTCTGCCGACTTGCGCGCTCTGGATAGTGAAACCCAGCAGCTAGGACCTGGTGAGCAGGGCAGCAGGCTTGGTGAGCGGGCGTGTGAACTCCTGACCATGTCCCCAGAACCGTGGGTAGACGTACATGGCGTTCTGAATCGTCTGAACATAGCCCGGTCGTACATCTTTCTGTCAGACGTGGAAGTCCGTGCCGTCTCCGTATTCGGGCCGACCCAGAAACCACACGTGTTCTGTAACCGCAACACGTTTTGGGGGCAGAGTGCTGCCGTGGAGCGGTTCTCGCTTGCGCATGAGCTGTGCCATCTCCTCCTCGACCGAGAATGGGGAGACGAACTTGCCGTGGCCAGCGGACCATGGGCGCCGGCCGGCATCGAACAACGGGCGAACGCATTTGCCGCCGCGTTTCTCATGCCCTCGTGGCTGCTGCGTGCCGCGCTCGCCGAGCTTGCCCAGCCAATAGCTGACCCGGCGACGATCACCGCTCTTGCGGGTCGGCTGAGAGTCAGTGTCTCTTCGTTGGTCGATCGGCTTTATAACCTGGGCGAAATCAGTGTCGAGGATCGCTTCCGCTTGCGAACTCCTGATCTCAAGCGTCCTTGACACTCCAGCCAGGAGCAGGGTCGGGTGGCCAAGACGCGGCCAGCCGGTCAGCGCAGCGGCGGCATGGTGGGTCTGCCCAGTGACGGGACCGGTTACCGTGAAGGTGATGACCACAACCCGCCGCTTTGCTGATCGCCTGCCTCGACTGGCCCGCAACGCCGCGTTGGCTGGGCCTGCCTGCCGTGCTGGCCACCACCACGATGACGGTGGCTGCGGCCGTACTAGGCCGGTCGCCGGTTGCTGCCCAATCAGTCAGAGCTGGGTGGCCCAGCCGGTCGGGGTGGCGATTGCCCGGATGGTGCTGACCCGCGATGGCAGCGTGCCAACCCGTACCGATCAGACCGGCCCGACCGACCTGCAGCTTGCCGGCTATGTTGACATCGAGCTGTTGCGTCCGATGCCGTTGCCCGGCTCAGTCGACGACCGCGGCTAGCCGTGCCGGACGCAGTGCCACAGCCCGCGGCGGCCCGGCGCGAGGAGCGGGCCGATGCTAGCGGGTAACCCGTTTCTCGGCCCGCACACCGGCAGTCGGTACCGGGACGCGCGGCCCGACTACCATCCCGAGGCCGTCGCTGTTGCCGCCCGCCTGCTCGTGCTTGCCGCGCCGGTCGGGCTCGCCGCCGACATTGGGTGCGGCACCGGGATGTCCACCCGCGCGGTGCGGGCAGTGGCCAGGCGGGTGGTCGGGCTGGATGCCTCGCTGCCCATGCTGCGGGCCGCCGCGCCGATGGCCGGGGTGCGCTACCTGCGCGCCGCGGCCGAACGGCTGCCGCTACGGTCGGGCTCGTGCGACCTGGTGACGGTCGCTGCCGCGTTCCACTGGTTCGACCAGGCTGCCACGCTGGCCGAGGTGGCGCGGGTGCTGCCGCCGGGTGGCGCGTTCGTTGCGTACACCGGATTCTTCAGCGGGCGGCTGCGCGAGGAGCCGGCGTTTACTAGCTGGCACCGGGACGTCTACCTGCAACGCTTCCCGCCGCCGCCGCGCAACAGCCGCTTCGACCCGGTGGCTGCCGAGGCCGCCGGCCTACACTTGGTCGACGAGGAGGGGTGGGCTCGCAAGTTCTCGATGACCGCAGCACAGCTCACCGACTACCTGCTCTCGCAGAGCAATGTGACCAGCGTCCTGGACAGCGGTCGGGCCAGGCTGCCCGAAACGCGCGCCTGGCTGCTGGACCAGGTCGTCCGGTTCGTGCCGCCGGAAGGCACCGCCATGGCCGAGTTCCCCGGACACGTCTGGTGCTGCCGGCGCACCTGACAACCCGTCCTCGAGTTGATCACTGGGGGTACCAAGCTCTGGGTGTACGTCACCTCGGGCACCTCATGCCGGGTGTTGCGCTCTGGCGCTCGTGGCGCCAGAGTGGCGCTGTGCAAGCGTACAGATCAAGGATGTTCCTGGGGAGACGCACACGGACAGAGCAAGGTCAGGCTCAGCGGGTGTCGGCTTACGTATAAACGGGGTGAGGTCGTCAGCAGATCATCCAGCTCCTCCAACGTCACCTTAAGCTACCGGGCCAGCTCCGGCCAGGGGCCGAGGCCGAGAGATGCCCCGTTCCCAGCGGGCCACCGTCGAACGCTCGATACCCAGATCCGCGGCCAACTGCTCCTGGCTGAACCCCAAGACGGTACGCCGTTGGATAAACCGCTCAGGTCTACAAATCCCCTTTGCGCACAGTAGCAGCCTCAACCACGTTACGACAACAGTCGCTTTACCTTGGTGCCAACCCCTGTGCCCGTTCCATGAAGTCTCTGACAGCGGGGAGGGTGGCCTGTGGCTCCATCTGCTGCTCTAGTTCCCGGATGCGCTGGACGCTTCGTCCGGAAATCAGGTTCTCGGCTATCTGTACTGCCTCGATTCCGTGATGAGCCGCAGCCTCGACGTCCTGCTGTTCACCCGGTCTGACCAACGCTTCGGCCAGTCGGATCAGGGCATGTAGCCGATCGCGCGGGTAGGAACTGCCGGATATGAGTGCACCTTCTTCTAGCAAAGGTACGGCTCGTTCAGCGTGGCCAACCTTGATCAGCGATGTCCCCGAGCCGTAGAGGAAAACACCCCTGCTCATCCAGTACAACCAGGCCGGGTCATTGGCAGGTTGCATACGCTCTACCAACGCCTGTGCCTTATCTATCGCAGTCATGCACGCCTTGGTCTCATGGCAACTGGCAAGAGCTTCGGCTTGCCGGTCATAAAGCAGAGCGAGCAAGCTTGCCGGGGATCCGTGCCCCGCCCCAGCTAGTGCAGTTTCCGTGAGTGTTACTGCCTCAATCGGATCGCCCTGTCTAACGCTCTGGAAAGCCATGTAGCCAAGAATGTGGGCACCCAGCGGCCGGTCTCCAGCGCTATGCGCTGCCCGCAAACCGGCAAGGTTGTATCGCTGAGCAAGCTCGTACTGCCCGTCATCATACGCAGCCCATCCCACAAGCTGGCCCAACTCAGCCAACGCAACAAGCAGCTTGCGGCCGGTCGCTTCATCGTAACTCGTCTGATTCAGCAGATTGGTCACCCACGAGAACTCCTGCTGGGCGAGAGAAAGCATCGCGCCGCCGCCGGCGACGTCGTCCATGCGCCGTAGCTCGGCGATCATGGGGGGTAGGCGGTCGGCTAGCCCGGCCGGGATGCGGCTGCCGCTGCGGAGGGTTGAGGTGAGGGACTCCGGTTCATGGACCAGCCATTGATGGGCTGGTGCGGTCAATGCCGCTCCGCTTAGGGCCAAGAACGTCCGACGTTCCACGTCCTCACCTCTGCCCAACCCGGCTGCTGCCTCCACGGTGTCCTGCTTGTTCCAGGGTACGGACAGCCCAAGGTCAGGCTCAGCGGGTGTCGGCTTACGTACCATCGGGGTGAGGTCCGTCAGCAGCTCATCCAGCTCCTCCAGCGTCACTTGAGCTGCCGGGCTAGCTCCGGCCGTTGCCAGGGCCGAGGCCGGGAGATGCCCCGTTCCCAGCGGGCCACGGTCGAACGCTCAATACCCAAATCCGCGGCCAGTTGCTCCTGGCTGAATCCCAAGACGGTACGCCGCTGGATAAACCGCTCAGGTCTACAAGCCCCCATTCACGCACCGTAGCAGCCTCAACCACGTTATGACAACAGACGACTTACCTTACTGCCAACTCTCGCGCCCGCTCCATAAAATCTCTGGCCGCTGGAAGGGTGGCGTGTGGCGCCATCTGCTGTTCTAGTTCCCGGATGCGCTGGACGCCTCGCCCGGAGGTCAGGCTCTCGGCTATCCATATTGCCTTCATGCCGTGATGAGCCGCAGCCTCCATGTCCTGCTGCTCACCCGGTCTGACCAGCGCTTCGGCCAGTCGAATCAGGGCAAGTTGCCTGTCACGCGGGTAAATATCTCCGAGTAGCTGTGCCCCTTCTTCAAGTAGAGGTACAGCCCGGTCGGCTCGGTCGAGTTTGGTCAACGCTCTTCCCGAGCAAAGCAGAAAACTTGCTCGGCTCACCCAGTAGAGCCATGGCGGGTTATCTGACGGCTGCATCCGCTCTACCAGTGTCTGCGCTTTGTCGATAGCGACCATGCAAGCTCTGGCTTCATGGAGTCGTGCGAGCCCTTCGGCTTGGCGTTCGTACAGCACCGCGAGCAGACTCGCTGGCGCCCCGTGCCCCGCCCCAGCCAGGGCAGTCTCGCTAAGCGTCACAGCTTCAGTCGGGTTGCCTTGCTGCGTACTCTGTTGGGCCATGCAGCCAAGAATGTGGGCACCGAGCGGCCGGTCTCCAGCGCTATGCGCTGCCCGCAAGGCAATAATGCAATAACGCTGGGCTAGGCCGTACTGCCCGTCATCATATGCTGCCCATCCAGCTAGCTGACCTAGCTCAGCCAGTGCGGCGTACAGTTTTCGGCCTGTTGCTTCATCATAAGTTGCCCGGTTCAACAAAGCGGTCACCCACGAGAACTCCTGCTGGGCGAGAGAAAGCATCGCGCCGCCGCCGGCGACGTCGTCCATGCGCCGTAGCTCGGCGATCATGGGGGGTAGGCGGTCGGCTAGCCCGGCCGGGATGCGGCTGCCGCTGCGGAGGGTTGAGGTGAGGGACTCCGGTTCATGGACCAGCCATTGATGGGCTGGTGCGGTCAATGCCGCTCCGCTTAGGGCCAAGAACGTCCGACGTTCCACGTCCTCACCTCTGCCCAACCCGGCTGCTGCCTCCACGGTGTCCTGCTTGTTCCAGGGTACGGACAGCCCAAGGTCAGGCTCAGCGGGTGTCGGCTTACGTACCATCGGGGTGAGGTCCGTCAGCAGCTCATCCAGCTCCTCCAGCGTCACTTGAGCTGCCGGGCTAGCTCCGGCCGTTGCCAGGGCCGAGGCCGGGAGATGCCCCGTTCCCAGCGGGCCACGGTCGAACGCTCAATACCCAAATCCGCGGCCAGTTGCTCCTGGCTGAATCCCAAGACGGTACGCCGCTGGATAAACCGCTCAGGTCTACAAGCCCCCATTCGCGCATCGTAGCAGACTAGCCAGACTACCCAATTACGCTCCTCATGCGCCTGTTGTTCGCTTCGCGCGGCGATCGGTTTCCCAGTTGACTCACAGGCAGTCGCGCGGTGGCTACGGGAATCGCCCGATCCGCCGTATCCATCTAGATAGATCCCTTGCTGCGCGACACATAGTTGGCGGTCTCGTGCCGACGAACGCGACTTGGAGGGAGGTCGAGTGCACGGCACGGGACTGTCAACCAAAGGCCGGGGATAGCTCGAAATCCTGGGAACGGTTTCCGGGGAAGGAACGCCTCAGGATATTGAGCTATCCCCCCGGAAGCCACGCTGGGTGGAAATCCACGTGGTGAGTGCAGGCATCTGGGAGGTAACTGGTGGTGTGGCCGGTACTAATGCTGGTGATGGCTGTTGTGCTTGCGGTGGGCGTCGGGTGGGTGGCCTACGTCGGCCACGCCCGCGGCGAGCCGGCGCCGCTGGGCGGGGTGGTGGGCATACACCGAGCTGAGGTGGGCCGGCATCGGCCTGGCGGCATCGGGCCGGTGGGCTGCTCGGTGGCCCGACTGCGGGAACGGGAGAACGCCGAGGACCTGCCCCGCTACCCGACCGGCCGGGGCGGCAGATCATGACCAGCGAGCAGTACCTGCCGCTGGACCAACGCGACATCTCCACCCTGTACCACCTGCTCCAAGCCGATGGCTGCACCCAGACCGACACCGCCCGCTGGGCCGGGCAGTTCCAGCCAGAGGTCTCGGCGATCCCGCACGACCGGCAGGTGATGGCCTATGACTTACTGGTCCCCATCGCCGACGGCTCGGGTATACCGCGCGGCTACCGGGGACTGTTGTGTTGTGTGGAGTATGACTACCGGCGTGCGGTGCCGGCAGCGGTGGCCGCATGGGGGGCCGGGTGGTGAGGCGGCAAGCGATGTTGCGGGCGGCGTTGTCGTACGTGGATGCGGGGTGGCCGGTCGTGCCCGGGGCGATGCCCGCCAACCCACGCCGAGCAGGTCGGGTTTGGACGTTACTGGGTGGTGGCCCGCCGCTGGAGTGCTTTTGCGGGCAGCCAGACTGCCACTGGCCAGCAGCACACCCACTGAGCCCCGACTGGGCCGACCAACACATCACCACCCACCAAGCCGCCACGTTTTGGTGGGACCGCCCACGCGGACCCCTACCCAACATCATGCTGTGCTGCGGACAAGCATTCGATGTCTGGACCGCTCCAGGCCACGTCGGCTCCCGCACCCTCGACCTGATGGACGCTGGGGTCGCCCCACCGGCTCCGGTGGCCATCAGCCCGACCGGGCAATGGCACTTCTTCGCCACCCCCGACCGCACAGACCGCCCGCTACGAGTACCAGCCGGGTTCGGTGTGACCCGCCTCGGAGCCGGCTGCTGGATACCCGCACCACCCTCCGACCGCGGCCCGGCCGGGCGGGACCGGTGGCTGGTCCCACCCCACCGCTGGCTTCCCGACGCACCCGCCGTGGCTGCCGCCTGGTCTGCTCCCCGAGCAGGCCAAGCAGCGGCTCGGACGGTAGATCCCCAGTCCCCACCCGTTACACCGCCGGACCATGGCGGTCGCAGGTGAACGCCATCAACCCCCACCGCACCCAGGTGGACCCCGAAGTGTGGGAGGACCCCGTGATGCGGCTGGCATTGGCCGTCCGCGACATCACCACCGTCTACCGGCTACTGCAAAAGCTCGGCTACAGCCAGCAACGTATCGCCGCAATGACCGGCCAGTCCCAACCCGAAGTCTCCGCGATCATCCACGGCCGACAAGTCATGGCATACGACGTACTGAGCCGCATCGCCGACGGCCTGGGTGTCCCGCGGGGATACATGGGCCTGGCCTCCACCCCTGAGGCGACCCAACCTGAAAGCGGCCGCGGCGCGGCGCTGGCCCGCACCCGGCTGGCGGTCCTCGGGCTGGCCGTCACCCCCGGCCAGCCGCCGAGGCTCAGCGAAGCCTCCGTCGTGCACATCGACGAGGGGGTGATCACCGCTGGACCGCGGACCTGGTGGGTCCAACCCCACCCCCCAACAGGCCAGAACCGGCCCGAGCCGCGGGCGGACCTACGCATGGCTCTGCCGTGGGCGCAGGTCGCCGAACAGGTCGTCGAGGCACTCACCGGCCGCGCCTTGGTCGTGCACGACCCCCGCCGCTGGGCGGTGCTGCACGCTCACCTACCCGACTGGCAGCCTACCGCGCTGATCTTCACCCGTCCGCTGGCCCGCAGCATCTGGCCCGACCTGCCCAGCTACGACCTGGGACCACTGACCCACCAGGTCGGCATCGCCCCCACCGCCACCATCACCGGCGCCACCACCGAGGTCCACGCCCTGGCGTTGCTGCTGCTCACCCTGGCTCACACTGCCGACTAAGTACCCCCCGCGCGCCGGTCCGTGGGCACGGAGTTCTCCGGGTGGGCGGACAATGGCTCGTGCGTTTCCGTGTGGTGGGCGTGGAGGAGCTGGGTGTCTTGCAGGACATCGAGCGGGCCGCTGGGCAGCGTTTTCGGGACGTCGGGATGCCGGAAATCGCCGATGATGAGGCTTTCCCGTATGAGGTGCTCGCGGATTACCGGCGGGCGGGGTGGGCGTGGGTTGCGGTCGACGTGGCCGATCGACCGGTGGCTTACCTGATCGCTGAGCTGGTCGATGGCAATGTCCATATCGAGCAGGTGTCGGTGCATCCGGATCATGCGCGCCGTGGGGTGGGGCGGTCGCTGATCGACCACATCGCGGGTCGGGCGACGGCTGATGGCGTGCCGGCGCTGACGCTGACGACATTTACGGAGGTGCCGTGGAACGCGCCGTATTACGTACGGTGTGGGTTCCGGTGTCTGGATGAGAACGAGCTGACGCCAGGGTTGCGGGCGATCCGGCAGCGGGAGGCCGAGCATGGCTTGGACCGGTGGCCCCGGGTGTGCATGCGTCGGGACCTGTGACGCGGCTCGTCAACGTAGTGGCGGGCATGGTGGGGTCAGCCCGGCTCCCGCAGCTCGGCGGAGCAGCGCCTCGGCGGCATCGTATCCCTCCGCGCCGAGGTTGCGGGTGAACTCGTTGACGTACAAGTCGATGTGCTGGCGCTGGACCTGTGGCGCCAGCTCTTGGGCGTGCGCGGCAACGTAGCCGGCGCTGGCGGTCGGGTGGGCCCAGGCGTACTCAACGGAGTCTCGGATCACCGCAGCCAGCCGGCCGAGATCCAGCGACCGGCGGGCCAGGATCGCGCCGAGCGGGATCGGCAGCCCGGTGCCGGCCTCCCACCACTCGCCGAGGTCGACCAGGCAGGCCAGCCCATAGTCGGGGTAGGTGAAGCGTGCTTCGTGGATCACCAGCCCGGCGTCGTACCGGCCGTCCGCCACCGCCGGCATGATCTTATCGAACGCTAGAATGTCCACTGTGGACGGTGCGAAACCCTTGCACCACAGCCGGAACAGCAGGTACGCGGTGGTCCGGTCACCGGGTACCACGACCCGGGCGCCGCACAAGGCTGCCGGCTCGGTGCCGGCCGCAGCCAGCACCAGCGGGCCGCAGCCACGCCCGAGCGCCCCACCGCAGGGTAGCAGCGCGTACTCCGCCAGCAGCCAGGGCAGCGCGGCGTAAGACACCTTGACGACGTCGAAGTCGCCGCGCTGCGCCGCAGTGTTGGTCACGTCCACGTCGGCGAAGGTCACCGCGACCGGCGGCGCGCCGGGCAGCAGGCCGTGCGACCAGGCGTGGAAGATGAAGGTGTCGTTCGGGCAGGGGGAGTGGGCCAGCGCCAGCGGCGTATTCATCCCAGCTCCGTCGCGAACAGTGCGGCCATCGCCTTGGTGAGCGCGGCCAGCGCCGCGGGCAGGTCCCACCCGGGCCGGTCCCGCCGGCCCACCAGGTTGGCGATGGTCCGGATCTCCAGCATCGGTACGCCCAGCGCCTGCGCCGCGGCGGCCACTCCGGCGCCTTCCATTGCCTCGGCGGACGGCTGGTACCGGCCGGCCAGCAGCGCGGCCCGTGCGTCGGTGCCGGTCACCGTGGACACCGTCAGTATGGTGCCGACCGTGCCGCCGGTCCGCTCGGCCGCGGCGGCTACCAGGGCCGGGTCGCAGCAGTGCTCGGTCTCGCCGAAGCCGAGTTCAGCCAGACCGAGGAAACCATCGGGGGAGTCAGCGCCGAGGTCGGCGTGCAGCACCCGGTCGGCCACCACCACCTCGCCTGGCTTGGCGTGCCCGGCGAACCCACCGGCGATGCCGGCACAGATCACCGCGGCGTAGCGGGTCTGGCTGAACAGCACGGCGGTACCCGCCGCCGCGGCGGCCGGACCGATGCCGCAGTAGGCCACCGTCACCTCGCCGGCCGGGGTGCCGGCCCGCCAGGCTGGTCGCGGCCGGTGGTCATCGACGATGCTCGGCCCCGGCTGGGCGTACCGGTCGGTCAGCCCGGCGACCACCGCAGCCGCCTCCGGCTCGACGGCGGTGACCACCAGCCACCCCCCCGCTTTCCCCGCCGATCTTGACGTAGATGTCGTATCCGGGGCCGAAATTCCGACAGTTTCGTCAAGATCGGCGGGGGAGTAAGCGGGGGAGTAACTAGTGGGCATGGGAGTTCACGCTGGCCGGGCGCTGGACCGGGATCGTACGAAGGCCGTGCCGGCTGACCAGGGTCAGGACGAACATCGCGACCAGCAGCACCGCAGCAACCGGAAAGCCGATCCGGCCGTTGCTGGGCAGCGCAATGCCCAGCCCGCCGCCGAACACCCAGGCGAGCTGCAGCGCCGTCTCCGAGCGGGCAAAGGCCGAGGCGGTCAACCGTTCCGGTACCTCCCGCTGGATGATCGAGTCGAGGGCGAGCTTGGCCAGACTGTTGGCCGCGCCAGCCACCAGCGCGACCAGCACCCCGGTCTGGATGCTGTACGCCAGCGCAGCTACCACGCACATCCCCGCCGAGGCGCCGATGCTGGTCAGCACCACCACGTCCGGCCGGGCCAGCGGCAGCCGGGCCCCGGCCGCGGTGCCCAGCATGCTGCCCCCGCCGGCCGCGGCGACCACCGCACCCACCTCGATCGCCGCCGCGCCGCCGTGCAGCCGGCTTTGGATCAAGAACACCATAAACAGAGTCAGGAAGCCGGACAGCCCGCGCACCGCGGCGGTAGCCCGCAGCGCGACCACCACGTGCCGGCCGAGGATCTTCCGGCCGCGCCACCGCCCCCCGGGCGCCACCGGCTCGGGCGCCTCCAGCGGCTCTGGCGAGTCCACGTGCCGGGGCAGCCGGACCGCCATCACGGCACCAGCCACGAACGCCGCGGCGGTGATCCGCAACGCCCACGGGTAGCTGCCGGAGACCTTGATGAACCCGCCGAGCAGCCCGCCAGCCAGCGTCGCCGCGACCAACCCAAAGATCGACAGCCGGGCGTTCGCGGTCACCAGCGTCATCTGCACCGGCATCATCCGCGGCACCACCGCGCCCCGCAGCACGCCGTACGCCTTGGCCAGCACCAGCGCGCCGAACGCGGCTGGGTACAGCCCAAAGCCGTGGAAGTTCGCCGCCATCACGTAGGCCAGCAGCGCCCGCCCAAGCAAGGCGCCGGCCAGCGCCCAGCGCCGGCCCCGGTGCAGCCGGTCCAGCACCGGGCCGAGCACCGGCGCGACCACCGCGAAGGGGGCCATCGTGATCAGCAGGTACAGCGCCACGTTGCTGCGCTGCTGGCTGGTCGCAGCGGAGAAGAAGATGGTGCCGGCCAGGCAGACCGCGATCATCGAGTCGCCGGCCATGTTTACCGCGTTCAGCCAGATCAGCTTGGACAGCCCGGTCTCGCCGGCCCCCTGCGCGCGGCTGGCGTCGCCGATCTTGCGGATAAGTTGCTTGGACAGGTACGCGGTGCGGGCCGCGGCAACCCGGGTCACGGTCAGCTTCTTCGGCGGTGCTGGTCCGCCGCCGGCTGCACCAGCAGTACCAGCGGCACCGTCAGCACCGTCAGCCGAGTACGACGGCGAGCCGGCCTCCCAGGCGTCGGCGTACCGCTGACCGGCGTCCGGCGGACCGTAGCGGCCCTCGGCGTACCGGGCTGCGAAGCCGGGGTCGTCGGACCATGAGTCTCGGGGCGGCGAGTCTGGGGATGGCGGGTTTGGGGATGGCCAGTCTCGGGGCGGCGGGTCCGGGGGGGTGGGATCGCGAGGCGGTGGCGGCGGCTGGTAGTACCCGCTGTCCAGCGGCTGGGTACGGTTCAGCCACTCGGTCCCGTCCTCAACGTACAGCTCCTCCGGCGCCTCTGGGTCGGCCGGGCGGTGCCCCCGTCGAGGCGGACGCGTTCGGTCGTCAGCTCCAGACTTCCCTCGCCGCCGCATATCTCCCATCCTGCCTTACCCGGTCGCGCCGGACCTCCCTTACCCACCTGCGCTGAGCAGGCAGGTACGGGTCCCCGCCCCCCCTGACGGGATGCCATCATGGACCGCGTGACTCCGGCAGGCCCGAGAACCAGCGTCCGATCCGGCTCGTCCCGAGCCGCCCGCGTCGATGCGATTTGTGCCGCGGCGGTCGAGCTGGCCCGGCAGGCCGCGGTCGGGGTCGTCGGCGACCAGGTCGGCGACCATCTGGGCGTGCAGCCTGATGAGGAGCGGGTGGTCACCCACTTGTTCGAGACCCGGCAACCCGGCTACCACGGCTGGCGCTGGGCGGTGACGGTGGCCCGGGCCTCCCGGTCTAGGCAGCCGACCGTTGACGAGATCTGCCTGCTGCCCGGCCCGGATGCTTTACTCGCGCCGGAGTGGGTGCCGTGGAGCGACCGGCTGCGACCGGGTGACCTGGGGGTCGGTGACCTGCTGCCGACCTCGGCCGACGACGACCGGCTGGCCCCGGCGTACCTGCTCTCCGATGATCCGGCGGTCGCCGAGGTCGTGATGGAGCTGGGCCTGGGGCGGGTCCGGGTGATGTCCCGCGCCGGCCGGCTGGATGCCGCGGAGCGCTGGTACGCCGGCGACGGCGGCCCGGATGCCGAGATGGCCCGGCACGCGCCGGCTAGTTGCGGCACCTGCGGGTTCTGGCTGCCGCTGGCCGGGTCGCTGACCGGGATGTTCGGGGTGTGCGGCAACGAGTTTGCCCCCCGCGACTCGATGGTGGTGGCCGCCGACTACGGCTGCGGCGGGCATTCTGAGGCGCTGGTGGAGGAGCCGCCGCCGCCCATGCTCCCGCTCGCGGTGTACGGCGACACCGACGTCGACGTGGAGGCGCACCCGGCCGAGACAGACGAGTCGCTCGGCCACAGTTGACCGCCGACCCGTTCGACACCGCCTCGATCCGGGCTCGGGTACTGGCCGGCTGGACCGCTTCGCCCGCGCGCTTCCGGGAGGACGCGAACGCCGAAGAGGACTTGGTCCTCGGCGGGTACCGCGACCGGCTGGTGGTCGAGCTGGCCCAAAACGCCGCCGATGCCGCCGCCCGATCCGGCCGACCCGGCGTGCTCCGGCTGTCCATTGTGGACGGTGTGCTGCTGGCCGCGAACACTGGTACGCCGCTGGCCGCTGACGGGGTGCAGGCGCTGGCCACGCTGCGGGCCTCGGCCAAGCGCGGTGCCGCGACTGTGGGCCGGTTCGGCGTCGGGTTCGCCGCGGTGCTCGCGGTCTGCGACGCACCGGAGGTGGTCTCGACGACCGGCGCGGTCCGGTTCTCGCTGACCGACACCGCCGAGGCGGTCGCTGCGGTTCCGGCGCTGGCCGCGGAGGTGGCCCGGCGGGCCGGTCGGTTGCCGGTGCTCCGGCTGCCGTGGCCATCCGGCAGCACCCCGCCGGACGGTTTCGACACCGAGGTACGGCTGCCGCTGCGGCCCGGCACCGAGCCGACGGTCCGGGCCACGCTGGCCGCGGTACCGGCCGAGTTACTGCTGGCGCTGCCCGGTCTGGCCCGGATCGAGCTGCCCGGGCGGGTGCTGGCGGTCGCCGACCCGGTGCCCGGCCCAGCGGCCGAAGCCGGCACCGGCACCGTACTGCTCCGCGACGGAGCGATCCCCCAGCGTTGGCGGGTCGCTCGGCGGGCCGGTGAGCTGCCCGCCGAGCTGCTCGCGGACCGTCCGGTCGAGGAGCGTGAGCGCCCACAGTGGAGGCTCACCTGGGCGGTCCCGGTCGATGCCGCCGACCGGCCACAGCCGCTGCCGGCCGGGCAGGTGGTGCACGCCCCGACGCCGTCGGCGGAACCATTGTCGCTGCCGGCCCGGCTGATCGCGACGTTCCCGCTCGACCCGGCCCGCCAGCACGTTGCGGCCGGCCCGTTGACCGATTTTTTGGTCCAGCAGGTTGCCGCCGGATATGCCGACCTGGTTGCGGCACTGCCCGCCGAGCCGGCGCTGCTCGGCCTGCTGCCCCGGCTCGCGCTGGCCCGCGCCGCGCTGGATGCCGCCGCCTGCCGGGCGGTGCTGGCCGAGCTGCGGGACCGGCCCTGGCTCCCCGCTGGGCCGGCGGACCGGGTCGCGCCGGACCGGGCGACCGTCCTCGACGCGGCCGGCCCAGCGCTGGTCGACGCGCTGGCGGACACGGTCCCCGGCCTGCTGCCGGCGAGCTGGAGCGGTCGGGGCATGGCGGCCGCGCTGGACTCGCTGGGCGTCCGCAGGCTGTCCACTGTGGACATCGTTGAGCTGGTGGCAGGGTTGGACCGGCCGGCGCGGTGGTGGGCCGCGCTGTACGCGGCGCTGGAGTACGCCGACCGCGAGGCGCTGGCCGGCCTGCCGGTGCCACTAGTTGATGGCCGGCTGGTGACCGGCCCGCGCGGCCTGCTGCTGCCGGCCGGGGATCTGCCGGTGGTCGGCCTGGACGTCCTCGGGCTGCGGGTGGTAGATCCGGGGGCCAGCCACCCGTTGCTGGAGCGGCTGGGCGCGGTGCCGGCCACCGCTCGCGGGGTGCTCCTCGATGGTCGGGTCCGGGCCGCGGTGGCGACCTCCTACGACGAGGCCGACCCGGAGCCGGTGGCGGCCGCGGTGCTGGAGCTGGTCCGGGCGGCTGGGGTACGCCCAGGCGAGCTGCCCTGGCTGGCCGAGCTCGCGCTGCCGACTGCGGACGGGCTGTGGGCGCCGGCCGGCGAGCTGCTGCTGCCGGGCTCCCCGCTGGCAGCGGTGCTGGTCGCCGACTCACCGTTCGGCATGCTAGAGCCGAGCTGGCTGGCCCGTTACGGCGAGCCAGCGCTGCAGGCGGTGGGCACGCTGCGTACCTTCGCCGTACTGCGGGACGTCGATGTGGACACCGCCGATGCCGGCCACGACCTAGACGCCGAGCAGGAGTACTACGACGCGTTGGCCGACCGGCTGCCCGAGCAGGAGGTGCCACCCCGGCTGGCCGACCTGGTCGCGGTGCGTGACCTGGAGTTCATCAGCGCTGACCGCTGGCCAGGTGCGCTGGCGCTGCTGCTGGCGGAGCCGCTGCGCAGCGCAATCGAGCAGCCCACGATCGCGGTGCTGGCCGACGGGTCGCAGCAGCCGGTGCCGTCCTACACCCGGTGGTGGCTGGCCAACCATCCGGTACTGGCCGGCCGGCGGCCGATCGAGCTGCGGCTGCCGGCCGCGGTCGAGCTGGCCGGGTTGTACGACCCGGCCGGCGGCGACCCGGAGCTCCTGCGCGCGGTTGGCTGCCTGTCCACTGTGGACGATGTGGTGTCCGATCCGGTGCTGGCCGCAGATTTGCTGGCCCGGCTGGGTGACCCGGCCCGCTCGGTCGACCCGGCGCTGCTGCCCAGCGTGTACGCGCGGCTGGCCGGCACGCTGGATGGATACGAACTCGAACCGCCGGACCGGGTCCGGGTCGGGCCGCGGCACACCGTACCGGCCAGCGATGCCGTGGTGCTGGACCGGCCGTACTTGCTGCCGCTGCTGCCCCGCGAGGCGGTGGTTCCGGCCGGCGGCCGGCCCGGTGCGGTCGCCGATTTGCTGGATCTGCCGTTCGGCTCGGAGCTGGTCACCGGCCGGGTGGAGTCCGAGCCGGTACGTACCGCGCCCTGGTCGGCGGTGCCGGGCGCGGTGCTGGCCGCGGCCCGTTGCCAGGGCGGCGTGCCGGCCGCCGCGGTGGCCTGGCACCGGGAGCTGCGGGTCGCCGGCCGTCGGGTGCCGTGGTGGCCGGTCGGCGAGGTCGACCACGTGGACGCTGCGGCCGGTGCCGGCGCGCTTGGCCGGGCGCTGGCCTGGCGGCTGGACCGCTGGGACCACCGCGCTGCCGCGGCCGAGGCGCTGGCCGGCCCGGACGACGCAATGACCCTGCGCGCTGAGGACGCCGCCGAGTAGCGCGGGCCACTCAGCCGGGCCCGGCGCGCGCGTCGTCCGGGTACCGGAGCCGAGCCCGGGTGGCCGGCGGCAGCAGCCGGGCGATGCCGAGAGAGGCCGCGCCGGCCAGCGCCGCCCACATCGGAGGCAGCAGTACGCTCAGCGGTCCGGTGCCCCCGAGCTGGTACTCCACCAGCCATGGCTGGCCCTGGCCGTACAGCCGCACCTCGCCGACCAGCGCAAACAGCACGCTTAGAGCCGCGAAGACCCCACCCCACAGCAGCACCCGCCGCCGGGCGGCGGGCGGGTTCGGCGCGCCAACGACCAGCCGTACGCCAATGTTCAGCAGCAGCCCGAGCGCGACCAGCACCGTCACCCAGCACCAACCGGACCGCACCAGCACCCTGGCCAGATCGTCGCCTTGGTCGCCGGTGAGCAGGTCCAGCCGGACCGGCATGCCCAGGCAGCCGCCGAGCAGCCACCAGCCGAGGTTCGGCGCGACCGCAACGGCCAGGCCGGACAGCAGCCGGCGGTCGTCGCCAGCGGTCACCAGCCCGCTGCTGGCGGTCGTATTCTGCAGCGTGACCAGCAGGACGAGGGTGCCGACCACCGAGCCCCATACCAGCACCGAGCGCGCGGCCCGCAGTGGCACCCGCAGCTCCGCCCAGGCCGTGCGGATCCGTGGCGGCAACTGGCTCGGGTTGTAGCCGACCGCGGCAGTGCCGGCCACCAGCGTTCCGAGTACGAAGCCGCCCACTGGCGTCGCGACGTAACCGGCGTGACTGCCCAGGCCGCTGTCGCTGAGGTGGCGGGACAGCAGCCCGGCAAGCAGGCCGATCCCGGCCAGCGCCACCCCGACCCGGAGCGCCTGCAGGCCGCGCTGGCGGAGGGTGTCGTTGGCCCGGCCGGTCTGCAGCCGGTTGCGTACCGCGCGGGCGAGCACCACGGCGAGGGCAACGGTGAGCAGCAGCGGGAAGGCCCGTACCTCGAACCCGAAGGGCTGCTCGCCCGGCCCGGCGCTCAGGTCCGGCCCGGCTGCCTGCCAGCGCCCGCCGAGCGCCACCGCGAGCAGCGCAGCCGGCGCAGTGATCCACAGTAGTGCCGGGCTGCTGCTGGGCGGGGTGAGCAGCACTGCCAGCGCGCCGCCCAGCGCGTAGGCCGCCAGGGCGGCCAGCAGCGCGACCTGGACTGCGCCGGCCCAGTCACCAGCGCAGGTTGGGTCGTTCGCTGGTGGGCCAACCGGTTCCTGGCTGGCCGGGCTACTGGCCGGTGCTGGCGCTCCCGCCAGGTCAGATCCGACCGGGGCGTCACAACCCGGGCAGCGAACCGATGCCGGGTCGAGTTCCTGCGCGCACAGCGAGCACAGCACACCGGCAGCCTATGGCCAGGACAACGCCGAGTGGGTCGGTCGGCGCGCCTACCTGCGTGAACCCGCGATACCGCTAGCGTCAGGGCCAAGCGCTGAACCTGCCCGCTGACTGGCTAGGCGCTTTCCGCCCCCCGGCTGGTCCGGGGGCCTCTCGTTCCCCATGTCTTCGTGGCATACGGTTCTGACACTGGCTGCGGGTGGAACGACGCGCGGAACCAGCGTAGGCAACGAGGTCGGCGAGCTGGATCAGGTAGGACTGTTGAGAGCGTCGAGTGACTGGGTCGTCAAGGAGCCTCGCCGCAGGTGGTAACGAGCCGCTCCCGTAGGCGTTCCAGCCGTTGGAGGAGGCACTCCCATCGGGATCCCGAATGTCTGCTGCAGCCGCTGGCGGAATGCGAGTATTACGCCAGCAGCACTGTCCCATGGTGGCACCGGGAACCGGTGGGTGCGCTGCTGGCGGCTCACATTTCGGGTAGCGAGGTCCCCTGGACGGCTTGGATATCCAGCTCCACCTTGAGCGTGGTGCCGATCGCCGCCAGACCGGCGCGCACGATCGCGTTGTAGTTAATGGCGTAGTCGCTGCGGTGCAGCTCGGTGACGGCGTGGAAGGCCGCCCTGGTACCGCCCCACGGATCCGGCCCGGTCCCGCTGTAGCGCAGCTCCAGCATGACCGGTCTGGTGATCCCATGCAGGGTCAGCGAGCCGGCCAGCGCCCAGGAGTCCGACCCGGTTGGGGTGGTCTCGTGGCTGACAAAAGTAATGGTTGGGAACACGTCGCAGTCCAGAAAGTCCGGCGAGCGCATGTGATCATCGCGCATCTTGTTCGCGGTGTCGATGCTGGCTGCCTGAATGACCGCGACCACCGAGGAGTCCTCCACCGGCTCACGTACCTCGATCCGGCCACTGAAGTCGGTGAACCGGCCATTCACGCTGGACATACCCAGGTGGTGTGCGGTCACCCCGATCGTGGAGTGCGCCGGATCAATGGTCCACGGGCCCGGTGGCGGCAGCTCGATCCCGCTGTTCCGGTGCAGGGTGACGACGCCGAGCGCGGCCGAGCCACTCGCGGTGACTACTGCGGTCCGGGCGGCCGGCGCGTAGCCGATCGCCGTCAGGATCGCGGTATAACAGCCGGCCGGGAGTGGCTCGGTGACCACCACTCCATCGGTGTTCGCCGTCACCCGGGCCACCTGCTGCCCGTCGAGGTCGGTCACCGTGAGCACCCCGTGCCGTACGGACCATCCGTCGCCGGACCGAATCTGGGCATGTACGCCGGTACTCATGCCTCTTCCTCCCAGCCCAGCTCGACGTCGTGCCGGGCGTGCTCGCCGGCTGACAGGTGGGACGCGGCGGCCACCGGCGGGTACCCGCTGGCGATCACCGTGTAGTTGCCATCGGACAGGTCGGCCAGGAGGTACCTTCCCTCGGCGTCGGTGCGGGTGACCGCGGTGACGTTGCCGGCCGTGTCTAGCACAGTGATCCGGGCATCCGGGATCGGTTGCCCGGCGCGGGTGCGGGCCACCCCGGATAGTTGAGCGCCACCGATCAGGTCGATGTCCTGGTTCACCTCGCCGCTGTCGGTCACGGTCAGTGGCAGGGCGACCGGCCGGTAGCCGTCTGCGGTGACCACGAGGATGTAGCCGCCGGCGACCAGTTGGGTGAAGCGGTACCGGCCCTCGGCGGTGGTCGACGCGGAGCCGATCACCTCACCCACCCCGTCGGTCAAGGTGACCAGTGCATTGGCCATTACTTGGCCGCTGCCGGCCACCCGGACCAGCCCGGTAACTCCGCCGGAGCCGGCCAGCAGCACATCCACGCTGACCGGCTCGCTGCCGACCAGCACGCTGGCCGCCCACGGCTGGTGACCCGGCGCTGAGGCGACCAGCACGTAGCTGCCCGCGCCGGGAGCGCTCAGCTCGAACCCACCATCCTGGCCGGCATTGTCCCGGCTGACCTGCCGGCCGCCGTGATCGATCAGAGTCAGCGCCGCGCCGCCGACCCGACCGCCACCGGTCCGGCGGACTGCGCCGCGCACTGGCAGACCCGAGCCGGTGCCGTCAGCTCCAGTTCGTGGTCCGGTGGTCACCCCGGCGGCCCTCCCAGGTCCTGACCCGCTGTTAGCTGACCCACTGCCACCTGACCCACCGCCACTCGACGCGGTAACGCCTGATCCGCCGCCGCCTGACCCGGTGGTCACCCTGGTGGGCGAGCCAGCACCCACCCTGGGGATAGCGCCGCCGGCACCGCCGGCACCTTGTCCGGTGGCGGCCATTTCTGAGCGGCCGTTCCACCTGGCTTGTGTAGGCCGGCCCACCCCGGCGAGTACCGGCTCGGCAGGGCGGAACAGGTCGACCTCGACGGCCGCCGGCTCGACGGCCGCGGCCTCGGCTACGGCGTGCCTCGCGAGGTCCTGCTCCGGCTCGGCGGGTTCCGTTGGCTTGATGGGCTCGGTCGGCTCGGTTGGCATTGTCATGGCGTCCTCCATCAGCGCACTTTGGGTACCCGAGTGCAGCCGTAGCGGGATCTCCTTAATGAACCACGCCAGCACGAAGGCCACGACCATCACACCGGCACCGACCAGGAACACGAGGTCAACCGACTGGGCAAAGCCCGTCAGGAACGGGTGGGCTAGCCGGGCATCGATCCGCTGCAGGAATGAGGAGTCCTGCAGTACGCCGCCCACGTTGCCGCTGGTGCCACGGTTGTTGATCGCCGCCACGACCTGCTGGTTGGCGGGGTTCTGTAATACCACTGGGTCGTGCAGGGCGGCCTGGAACTGGGCCGTCGGCCCGATTTTGGTGAACGCCGCCGCGATCTTGTCGCCGACCGTACTGAACAGGATGGACAGGAACACGGCGACCCCGACCGTGCCGCCCAACTGACGGAAGAACGTCACGGCGGCGGTGGCTACCCCGACATCCCGGCCCGGCACCGCGTTCTGCGCGGCGACGATCAAGGTTTGCAGGCAGTTGCCCAGACCCAGCCCGAAGATGGCCATGTAGGCCACCAGTTCCCACCGCGGAGTGTCCACCCCGACTCGGTGGAACAGCAGCAGACCGACGACCAGCAGCGCCGAGCCGATGATCGGGAAAACCTTGTACCGCCCGGTCTTAGCGGTGATCTGGCCGGAGATGACTGAGCCGGCCATAATGCCCAGCATCATCGGCAGCAACATCAGGCCGGCCTTGGTCGGCGTCATTCGCTGCACGATCTGCATGTACTGCGGAACTATCGTGATGCCGCCGAACATGCCGACGCCAATTACCACACTGACGAGGGTCGACATGGCGAAGGTATTGATCCGGAACAGCCGGAGCGGGATCATCGCCGCATCCTTCATCAGGTGCTCGACGAAGATGAAGGTGATCAGACCGATCGCGCCGATGGCATAGCAGATGATCGCGCGGTTGGAGACCCAGCCCCAGTCCCGGCCCTGCTCGGCGATGACCAGCAGCGGCACGATGCCGACGGACAGCAACAGCGCGCCAAGCCAGTCGATCCGCTGCTCTTGCCGCCGGTGCGGAATATGCAGCACCTTGCCGACCACGACCAGCGCAATGATGCCGATCGGCACGTTGACCAGGAAGACCCAGCGCCAACCGGTGATGTGCAGGATCGAGCTCTGACCGGCCAGGAACCCGCCAAGCACCGGACCGAGGACCGTGGAGGTGCCAAAGACCGCCAGGAAGTAGCCCTGGTACTTGGCCCGCTCCCGGGGCGCCACGATGTCGGCAATGATGGTAAACACCAGTGCCATCAGGCCGCCCGCGCCTAGGCCCTGCACCGCGCGGAAGGCGGCCAGCTCGTACATCGTCTGGGAGAACGCGCAGGCCGTCGACCCGATGACGAAGATCGAGATGGCGGTCATGAACAGCGGCCGGCGACCGTAGATGTCCGACAGCTTGCCGTAGATCGGTGTGCTGACGGTCGCGGTGATCAGGTAGGCGGTGGTGGCCCACGCCTGCAGGTCGAGCCCCTTCAGGTCATCGGCGATGGTACGGATCGAGGTGCCGACGATGGTCTGGTCAAGCGCGGCCAGGAACATTCCCAGCATCAGCCCGCTGAGGATGACCGCGATCTGCCGGTGGGTCAGCGCACCGGCCGGCGACTGGGCTTCCGCCGGTGCCGGCGGCGTGCTCAGCGCGGAGCGTGTCATGGGGTCTCTCCTCTGCCGTAGACCTGTACCGGTGCGCTGGTCAGGTGCGGCTTGTGCGTCTCAAAGCTGGAGTTCAACCGGTCCAGCAGAAATACCAGCATGCGCTGATCCTCTGCTGACCAGTTGCTGATGAGCTGAGCGATGTGTTTGTTCCTTTCACGACGGTTGTGGTGGAACACCCGTTCGCCCTCGTCGGTGGCCAGCAGCAGGCAAGCCCGGCCGTCGGCGGGGTCGGTCTGCCGCTTCACCAGGCCGTGCCGTACCAGTGAACTGGTCTGCCGGCTGACGGTGGAAGGGTCAGAGTGCACCGCCTCGGCCAGCGCGGTGAGCCGCTGCGGGCCGTCGGTGACCAGCCGAGCCAACAAGAGGTAACTGGGTAGTTCGACGCCGTCCTGCCAACTGGCGGCGAAGTGCGCGGTGGCTCGGCCGACCAACCGGATGAACCGCACCAGTTGGTGGCCCAGTTGGTCGGCGACCTCGGGATCAGGTCGTAACCTCACTGGGTCGGACATAGCGGTCCTTCCGGACGAATGCCGTCGGTAGCAGTGCTCAATATTTGGATGGTACATCCATGCATCTGCTGGAGGCGAGCGAGTTCGACAGGACGGAGCGGGTTGCTTCTCGGGGAGCTGAGTGGGCGGCCCCTCTCAGCCGGCTGCCGCGGTCGCTACGGCCCGTCGAGGAGCACCCAGGGCCCAGGGACGCCCGCGCTCAGAGTCAGCCGCGCGGCGGTTCCCGGTCGGCCTCCGGCGTGAACTCGGTCGCCACGCGTTGCTCGGGGCGGCGCTGTTCGGCGGCGGCGGCGATCTGGAGAAAATCCTTGTCCGCCGCGGTCAAGGGCGGCTGGGTGAGGCTTCGTGGCCACATCCGGCGAACCCGGACGATATCGGCCTCGATGGCGTAAATGGTAACCGTGGCCTGCAGACCGAACCAGGCGAGCAGACCCAACACGGTGCCGAACAGCCCGGCAATGGCCTGCGCGTGCGCCAGGTAATGGCTGACAACCAGCCCGGCGACGCTAAGCAGGATCTGCCAGACGACCGCGGACATTATCGCGCCGGGCAGCAGGTCACGGGAGGCGACACTTTTCGCCGTGGCGAGCCGGAAGGCGGCCAGGAACAAGGCCGCGTACACCACCGTGGACAGGACGCTGGTGGCAAAATGGATAGGTAGGCCGGATAGCCCGAGAAAACTTCCGATCCCTGCGACGGCAGCCGTCGCGGCGGTGAGGACCGCCCCAATCCCCAGTAACGCGAGCAGGCCGAAGCTACGCAGGTAATTCCACGGGAACCCGGGACGACTTACCTTTGGCACCGCCCACAACGTATTCAAGGCGTTCTGCACGGCATTAGCTAGACCGCGGCTGCCGAGGACGGCGCCGATGATACCGATGATCAATGCGGGACCGGCATGATGCAGGGAGCTTAGGCCGAGCTGGGAGTGCAACTGGGTCCCGATAACGGGGAACTCGCTGAGTGCGGAGTCGACGATCCGCTGCTCCAAGGCAGGATGCCCGCGCAGCACGATGCCGAGGATCCCGACCAAGGCGAGCAGCAGCGGGAAGGTGGCCAGGAACGCGAAATAGGTCAGCAGCGCCACCTGGTTGCCTGCTTGGTCATCGCCGAACTTCTTGATCACCGCGAACACGAACCCCGACACCCTATGCCGCTGCTGCCAGGCGTCCACGGCCCGTACCGACCGCTCGATCGGGTTCATGACCGCACGCCCTGCGGCGACCCAGCGACCCTCTTCGGCGAGTTCACCAGAGCAGGATATGCGACGGGCGTACGGATTGGACCAAGCGCCTCAACCGCGCTGGCGGCGCCAGGTCAGGTACAGCCCGAGCATGCCGAGCAACCAGCCAGCCAGCGAGGTCCACAGCCACTCCCGGTGACCGGTCTCGGCGGCCGCGCCGCGGGCGAGGCGCAGCACGAGCAGGACACAGAGCCCGCCGAACCACAGCGCCACGCCGATGGCCACTACGAGGACGGCGTTGACCTCCAGCGGTTCGGGGGGCGGCCGGGGCGGGACGGCTGCTTTTGGGGAGCGCGGCACGAACAGCAGGCTACCGGCTCCGCATCACTACTCACCCAGGCCGTACCGATCGTCACATTCTGTAACAATCATGAGATCGTGAGGTAGGCTAACTATTATGCCCCAGACCGCAGCCCCCGCTGGCGTGCTAGCCGCCGCGCTCCGGCTTGCCGTCGTACGGCTCAACCGCCGGCTGCGGGCCCAGCGCGCCCACACGTCGGTGTCCCTCACCCAGCTTGCGGCAATGTCCACGTTGGACCATCACGGTCCGTTGTCTCCCGGTGAGCTGGCGGCGTATGAAAGGGTGCAGCCGCCGTCGATGACCCGGGTGCTGGCCGCGCTGGAGCAGCAGGGTCTGGTGGTCCGCCGGCCGCACCCGACCGACGGCCGGCAGGTAATCGTCGAGCTGAGCCCGGCCGGCCAGCAGTTGTGCCACGACGAGATCCGGCTCCGCGAGGCGTGGCTGTGCCGGCGGGTCAGCGAGCTGACCCCGGCAGACCGGGAAGTACTACGCAAAGCAGTCGAGGTGATCAACAGGATGGTGGAGCAGGAGTGACTGTCGCGGCGACGAGGCCGACCGAACCGAAGCGGCGTACGGAGATGTTCCGGGCGCTGCACACCAGAAACTACCGGCTCTTCGCCAGCGGCCAGTTGCTCACCAACACCGGCACCTGGATGCAGCGGGTGGCCCAGGACTGGTTGGTCCTGGAGCTGTCCGGCAGCGGTGTCGCGCTCGGTATGGTCACTGCGCTGCAGTTCCTGCCGACGGTCTTGTTCGGGCTGTGGGGCGGCGTGCTGGCTGACCGCTACGACAAGCGCCGGCTGCTGATCATGGCCCGGGTCGCGATGGGCAGCCAGGCGTTGTTGCTCGGTCTGCTCGCGGTCACCGGGCAGGCCCAGCTTTGGCAGGTGTACGCACTGGCCGCCATGCTTGGCCTGACCACCGCGGTGGAGATGCCGGCCCGGCAGTCCTTCGTGGTCGAGATGGTTGGCCCGGACGACCTGCCGAACGCGGTCGGGCTGAATTCCGCGGTCTTCAACTCGGCCCGGGTCGTCGGCCCCGCGGTGGCCGGGCTCATGATCAACTTGTTCGGTACCGGCTGGGTGTTCTTGCTGACCGCGGCCACCTCCGGCGCAGTCATCCTCAGCCTGCTGCGGATGGATCTGGCCGATCTGCACCGGTCGCCGGCCGCCGGCCGCGGCAAGGGCCAGCTCCGGGCCGGGCTGCGTTACGTGCGGTACCGGGCCGACCTGGTGGTGCCGATGGTGCTGGTCTTCACCGTCGGTACGTTCGGGCTGAACTTCCAGATCACCCTGGCGCTGGTGGCCCGCCAGGTGTTCCATCGCGGCGCCGGCTCATACGGGCTGCTATCCAGCTTCCTGGCGATCGGCTCGCTGGTCGGCGCGCTGCTGGCCACGGTACGGACCCGGCGGCCGCCGGTCCGGTTCCTGCTGCTGGCTACCTTCGGGTTCGGCGTGCTGGAGGCGCTGACCGGGCTGATGCCTACGTACTGGTCGCTGGCCGCCATGCTGGTGCTGGCCGGCGCGGCCGCGCTGAGTTTCACCACGGCCTGCAACTCGGCGGTCCAGATGGGTACCGCTCCGGCCATGCGCGGCCGGGTGATGGCGCTGTACCTGCTGTGCTTCCTCGGCGGTACGCCGGTTGGCGCGCCAGCGATCGGCTGGATTGCCGCGCACTACGGAGCACGTACCAGCATGATCGTCGGAGGACTGATCTGCGCGTTGGCCGCGGCCGGCATCGGGCTGCTGCTGGCCCGTCGCGGATCGTCCACCCGAGGCGCTGTGCTGGCTGCCAGGTGAGGCTGTTCATCGCGGTGCTGCCGGACCAGCCCGCGCTGGCGGCCTTGGACCGGGCGGTCCAGCCGCTGCGCGAGCTACCTGGCGCGCCGCGCTGGGCCGCCCGCACCCGGTGGCACGTCACACTGGCCTTCCTCGGGGAGGTGGCCGAGGCCAGACTGCCCCGGTTGACCGCCGCGCTGGATGAGGTAGCCACCCGTTACCCGCCGCTGCGGCTGCGGATTGCCGGGGCCGGCACCTTTCCGCCGCGCGGCCTGCCCCGGGTGATGTACGCCGGGCTGGCCGGCGACCTGGACCGGTTGCAGCGGCTGGCCCGCGCGGTCGGTCGGGCCGCCCGATCTGCCGGGATCCCGGTGCAGCGCCAGCCGTTCGCCCCGCACCTGACCCTGGGCCGTTGGCGGCCGGATGACCCGGTCGAGCCGCGACTCACCGAGACACTCGCCGGGCACGCCGGACCGGAGTTTGCGGTGCTGGAGTTCTGGCTGGTACGCAGCCGGCTCGGCCCGCAGCCCCAGCACGAGCAGCTTGCGCGCTGGCCGTTGGGCGATCAAGCATAGTGCCGGCAGAGCGCTCCGGCGCTGCCGGGCCGGGTGCGGGTCAGACCCAGCGCTGATCGGTCAACCGCTGGTAGACATCAACGTAGCGGTCGCGGGTGGCGGCCACCACCTCCTCGGGAACCGCTGGTGCGGGTGGCCGCTTGTCCCAGCCAGTGGCTGCTGCCCAGTCGCGGACGAACTGTTTGTCCATGGCGTGCTGGCTCCGGCCCGGGCGCCAGTCGTCGGCCGGCCAGAACCGGGAGGAGTCGGAGGTGAGCAGCTCATCGCCGAGCATCAGCGTGCCCTCGGGGCTCCAGCCGAACTCAAGCTTGGTGTCGGCCACGATGACGCCGCGTTGGGCGGCCAGGGCGGCGCCGCGGTGGTAGACCGCCACGGTGATCCGGCGTAGCTCGGCCGCGGTTTCGGCACCAAGCTGGCTGACCACCTGGTGGTAGGTCATCGGCTCATCGTGGCCTTGGGTCGCCTTGGTGGTGGGGGTGAAGAGGGTCTCCTCGAGCCGGTCACCCTCGCGCAGGCCGGCCGGCAGCGGGATGCCGCAGACCGCGCCGGTCGCCTCGTACTGCGCGAGACCGAGACCGGCCAGATAGCCGCGGGCAATGCACTCGACCGGGATCATCGCTAGCCGCCGGACCCGGATCGCCCGGCCGGCGAACTCCGCCGGCACGTCGGTGGAGATCACGTGGTTGGGTACGACGTCGGCGAGCTGGTTGAACCACCACAGCGAGAGCCGAGTCAAGATCGCGCCCTTATCCGGTATCGGGGTCGGCAAGACAACGTCGTAGACCGAGATCCGATCGCTAGCTACCAGCAGCAGCTCGTCCGCACCAGCCGCGTACACATCCCGGACCTTGCCCGAATGCACCAGCACCGGCGCAGTGTCCGGCGAGGAAGCCGTCACCGGGTAGCCGCCATCTCCGCACTCTTTGACATCGTGGCATTTTAGCGCTCGCCGTATCGAACTCCTGCAGGATGACCGGCTGGCTGGATCCAGCCGGCGGCGACCTGTAGCACGAGGATCACGCCCAGCGCAGGTAGTTCGTTGACTGTTAGTCGTCCGGGCCTGCTCAATCTCCGTACGGCTCGCATCCGCTTTCGTAAGTGCAGACTGGAGGTCACGGCGTACCTGTCCGGCTCTATTGCCGAACCTGTGGGTGAGTTGATCACCTTACCCGCTACGTGATCGTGGAGGGGTACGCCGTACCTCGGGTAGGTTCCTGGCCTCTCGAAGGTCCGGCCCGACGGGAGGTCCGGCGGTGGGGAGTCCCGTCGTTTCGACCTGCTGTGGTGTCGCGCCTAGGGCAGTCAAGGCCCCGGACCCGCGCCGCAGTGAGGTGTGCTGGCCGGCCTGGCTGGTGGGCACCGGGATGAGGTGAGGCTTGCGGGCTGGACGGCGGTCCAACCCAGCAAGTGGGCACCTGTTGCCCCTACCAAGCAACCACAGGTGACCACTTGCCCCCACCCGGTTGGATCGGGGCTGGGCCTCGACGAGCCGAGACCCTTGCCCAGGTACGGGCGTACCTCACGCCGCGATCACGCAGCGGCTGGGGAGCTCAACCCACCCACAAGTTCGGCAGTAGGGCCAACTGTCCACCATGGGCTCGGCGTTCAACCTCCCGGATTCGAGGGTCACCGCCTCCAGGCCGGTGGAAGTCGCGGTCCTCGGCCCGGTCGGCGAACCGCAAGGTGGGCCAACCGTTCGGGTGGTTCAGACACTTGCGGCCGCTCGACGCGCCTGCACAGCAGTCGTCAGGTCGGCCGCGGTGACATGCTGATCGCCACGCATGATGACCTGTTTGGCCGCGGTCTCGGCTGCCTTCACCAGTTCGGCGTGGCTCAATCCGGTAGCCTTCGCTGCGATCCGCGTCCATTGGATACCTTTGCCCATCGGCCCAAGCCGGGCTCGCATCACCGCGCTGGCTTGCGCAGCGTCAGGCAGCTCGTAGTTAATGACCATATCGAAACGACGGAACAGCGCCCGGTCCAGGATCGAACGGTGATTGGTTGCCGCCATCACAATGCTCTCGGTACCGGCTTGTTCGAGGAAGACCAGGAAGGAGTTAAGGATGCGCCGAGCCGCACCGACATCGTTTCCTCCTCGGTGACCACCCAAGGCGTCGAACTCATCGAAGAGGTAGACGGCGCGTTGCGTGCCAACAGCGTCAAAGACGGTCCGTAGCTTGCTCGCCGTCTCGCCGAGGAACTTGCTCAGTAAGGCATCCAACCGGATCGACAGCAACGGCAACGACAACTCGTGGGCAACCACCGATGCGGTCATCGTCTTGCCCGTGCCGGGGGTCCTTCGAGCAAAACCCGGTGCATCGGGGCGAACCCGTGATCCAGCAACGACTGCCGCTGCCGTTGCTCGCTGAGCATCAAACGTACCTGATCCATGAGCGCAGCCGGCCCCACCAGGTCACGCAACCGCACCTCGGGAAATGACGCGATGACCAACTCGGCTAGATCGCCCCTAGGCTGAACGATCGACGTGACCTGCTGGCGGGCGACCGGCTGATGTTGCGACGACTCGATGGCCTGTTTCAACTCACTGGCGAACGTCCCGTGGCCCTGCCGGGCCGCTCTGGCAGCTACCTGGAGGGCGACAGCGTAAAATGCGGCGTCGTCACCAGCGGCGTGGCTGCGGACCAAAACCTTAATGTGGTCCCCGGCGGCTGCTGCCACCAGGGTGCTCCTCCCGGTCGCGAACGGGGGACTTCAGCGTATCCGACACCGGCCGCTCCGCCGCGACGACTCAGGGTCCACTTTGCGCCCGGGTCGCTGCGGCAGGCTGGCATGGTGGGCGCGCGATTCGGGTCATCGAGCATTGGGTGCGGGTTGGGCGGGGTTCGGCAGAGCCAGCGGCTAGCCGACCAGTAGGGTTCGGTACCAGGCTAGGTGCGCGGCGGCGGCGGTGCCCCAGGTGTGCCGGGCAGCCAGTGCGCGGCCGGCGGCCTGTCGGGCCGGGTCTGGCCGGCGGACCGCCTTGACCAGCGCGTCAGCCAGCCCGGCGGCGCCGGCCCCAAACCGCGCCGCCGGGCCGAACACCTCGCGCAGCACCGGCAGGTCGCGCAGCACCACCGGTACTCCGGCGGCCAGTGCCTCCATCGCGGCCAGCCCGAAACCCTCCTTAGTCGAGGGCAGCGCGAACGCCTCGGCTGCGGCCACCAGCGACGGCAGCGCATCGTGCTCGACCGGGCCGAGCACCACCGGCCGCAGGCCCAACTCGAGCGCCCGGGCTTCCACCTCGGCCCGGTAGTCCCGGTAGTCGAACACCGTCTCGCCGCCGGCCACCACCAGCGCCAGGCTCGGCTGCCGCTGGCGCAGCCGGGACATCGCCTCGACCAGGTCCAGCGTGCCCTTGCGCGGCTCGATCCCGCCCACCGCCAGCACGTACCGGCCCAACCGGTCCCGCCAGCGCCGCCGGGCCACGATCGCCTCGCCGGTCGGTCCGGCGGCAGCCGCGAACCGGTCCGCATCCACCCCGTTCGGGATGACGGTGGCGGTGATTCCCCAGCCGGCAGCCAGTTCGGCCGCCACCGCGGCAGACACACAGAGATGCGCCGCTGGCCGGCGGATTGCCCGCTCGTGGCAGGCCACCAGCTCGGGCGTACGGAAGTGGTCGATGTGGTGCACGGTTCGTACGCACCGGTCCACCGCGTTGGCGCTGATGCAGTCCTGGGCGTGCACCACGTCGTACCCGGTGGAGTCGAAGGCGGCCCGCAGCACCGCGATCGACCGGACGATCCGCGGCCCGACGCCCTCGCCTGGCAGCTCGGGTAGCGGCACCACCCGCAACCGGACGGTCTCCTCAACCGGCCGGAAGAACCCGGCGTCACCACCGCGCCCGAGGCTGTAGACACTCACCCGCGCGCCGGCCCGCGCCAGCGCCTCAGCCAGCGCGAGGGTGTGCACCACCCCACCGCGCGGCTTGGTGGAGTAGGTCAGCAAAGCGATCGTCAACGGCCGGTCGGTACCGGCAGGCCCCCTCACGACAGGCCACGGTAGCTGGCCGGTTTCCGTTCAGTCAGGTGATGCAGTACGCGCCGGGCGCGGGCGATCTCGGCGGCCACGTCCACATGGGCGATCGCTAGCCCGGCCTTGGACCAGGTGCGGGCCAGCACCTCGCCGCCGGGACCGACCACCTTGGCCTGGCCGAGGAACCGCAGCCCGCCCATGCTGCCGGTCTGGTTCGCCGAGACCAGTACCACTTGGTTCTCCGCGGCCCGGGCGCGGTCGTACAGGTCGAACAGCCGGGCCTGCCGGTCCTGTGCAGTCCGCGGCGAGCGGTTGGTCAGGCTGGCTGGCCAGGCCGACAGGCAGGCGATCAGCTCGGCGCCGTCCAGCGCCAGGCTGCGGGCCGACTCCGGGAACGTCTTGTCGTAGTCGATCAGCATGCCGAGCCGGCCGGCCGGGGTGTCAAAGGCGGCGAACTCGCAGCCCGGCTCGTACACCGCGGTCTCGCCGACCGGCTGATGCACCTTGCGGTGCCGGCCGAGGACGCCGTCACCGCTGATGCACACTGCCGCGTTGTACCGCTTGCCGCCGGCCGCCTCGCAGTACCCGACGCACACCACGCAACCGCCGGCCAGCCCGACCAGCCGTTGGATCTCCGGTCCGTCCGGCTCCAGCGCCGGGGGCAGCGCCTCCGGGTCGGGATGCCGCAGGTCGGACAGGTACCCACCGAGCGCAGCGTCCGGCAGCACGACCAGCGCGGCACCCCCGGCTTGGGCATGGTTGATGATCGTCGCGATCCGGCTGAACGACGCTTCCAGGTCCCGGCCGAAGTGCGCGGCGGCGGCGGCGATGCCGAGCGTCCCCACACCGGTCAGCGTGCCACACCAGTTGCTTCCTGTTTGCCCGTGACCGCCAGCCCATCATCGAGATAAGCGTCCGGTCGGCGGTCACGCAGGTGACCCATCGCGCGCCGAGCCACGGTGAGTGCCTGGTTGACGTCGATGTCGGCCACTGCCATCCCGGCGGCGATTCCGGTGCTGGCCAGCACCTCGCCGCCGGGGTCCACGATCTTCGCGCTGGCCACGAACCGCATTGTCCCGAAGGTGCCACTTTGGTTGGCCGACACCCACACCATTTGGTTTTCCAGCGCCCGGGCCTGGTCGAACAGATCGAAGCGGTGCGTCCAGCGGTCCTCGGCCAGGTCTGTCGACGCGCCGGTACGACTGCCCGGCCACGCGGATATGCAGACCCCAATCTGGGCACCGTCCAGGGCCAGCGCCCGGGCTGCCTCGGGGAAGGCCTTGTCGTAGCAAATCAGCATGCCCAGCCGTCCGACCGGTGTGTCGAAGGCGGCAAAGCGGTCGCCCGCGGCGTAGGAGGCTGGTTCGGCCAGCGGCTGATGCACCTTGCGGTGCCGGCCCAGCACACCGTCGCCATGGACGCAGACCGCGCTGTTGTACCGCAGCGGGCCATCGACCTCGCAGTAGCCAGCGCAGACCACCATCTCGCCGGCCAGCGCGGCCAGCCGGCGGATCTCCGGGCCATCCGGGTCCAGCGCGGGTGGTCCGTCGGCGCTGCTATCGGCACTGCTGCCGGCGCTGCCGTCGATGCTGGTCAGGTAGCCGCCCAAGCAGGCCTCGGGCAGCGCGAGCAGATCTACCCGGCGCGAGCGGGCTTCGGCGATCAGCGCCTCGATCCGGGCGAAGTCCGCTGCCAGGTCCCGGCCGAACGGAGCGGCCACCGCCGCAATCGTGATCGCAGTCATGCCATCCCCAAACCGGTCACCGGGCCGTCGAGTACCCGGAGCTGCTCGCCGTCTGGCCAGCGCAGCCAGACGCCCTGGCCGGCCACAAGCTGCCCGCAGACCGCGCTGGTTGCCGGATCGGCCGGCGGTACCGGCGCGGTCGGCCAGTCCGCTGTGAGCATGCCGAAGCCGGGAAAGCAGGTCAGCCAGTCACCCATCGCCGTGCCGGCTGGCCGTGGCACCTGGGACAGGTCAAGGACCGCGCCGCAGCCGCTGGCCTCGGCCAGCATGCCCAGCGTGCCGACCACGCCAGCCATCGAGACGTCCTTGGCGGCCGCTGGCCGGGCCGCCGCCACCCAGCCGAGCATGGCCTGGAGCTGCTCGGTCCGCCGGGAGGTGCTGGAGTCCCACTGCCGGCCGGTGTGGCCCGGCCGCCACCCGCCGCCGAGGTCGGCGGTCAGCCGGAGCTGTTGGCCGGGTCGCCCGCCACCGCCGGGGATCGGGTGGGAGGTCTGGCCGAGCCCGGTGACGCTCAGCGCGGCGGGTACGCCGAGCTGGGTGTGGCCGCCGAGCAGCGCTACGCCGTACGCGGCGCAGGCCCCCCGCAGCCCGGCCAGCACCCGGCTGGCGAAGGAGCTGTCCCGGGCGCCGAGACTATCCAGCAGGCCGACCGGGCGGGCCCCCATCGCGGCCAGGTCGTTGAGGTTGACCAGCACCCCGCACCAACCGGCCCACTCCGGTTCGCGTTCGACCATTGACGGCAAGATCGCGTCGCAGGCCGCGAGCAGGCCGGTGCCCGGTACCGGTGCGGCATCGTCGCCGACGAAACCCGTACCGCCCGGCCGCAGCCCAGCCAGCAGCGGGCCCAGCCAGCCCTTGGTTGCCGCAGCCAGCGCCGCGATCCGGTCGATCGGCCAGCGCATCAGTACGTGTGGCGCGCCGGCCACGGTCGCTGGCCGGACCGGCTGCCAGCCCCAGCGGGCAAACAACCGCTCGTTGCGGGCCTGCACGGTGGCCTCGAACCGCAGCGCACCGGCCGCCTCGGCCCGGGCGCAGGCCGCCCGGACTAGCGCGGCCCCCAGCCCGGCACCCCCTGGTGCGGTGCGAGCACGCCGGGCGGCCGGCTCGACGGCCAGCCGGCCGCCCTGCCACCAGCCCAGGTCCGGTCCGGGACCGGCCGGGCCGAGCCGGACTCCGCCCAGTACGGTGCCGGCCCGGTCGCGGGCCACCAACACCTCGGTACGCGGGTCGGCGTCCACCTCGTCGGTGTCGTCACGGTCGAACAGTTGCTGCTCGTGGCAGAACACCCGCCGCCGCAGCGCCCGGTAGGCGGCCAGGGTGCCGGGGTCGGTGGCTGGCTCGATCCGGTACCACGGCTGCCGGGCCACGCTGCGCTGGTCGCCGAGCAGCGCGAGGATGTCGAGGGTGCCGGTCACTGCCTCACCCCTCTCATCCGCCCGCCGCGACCAGCGCGCTGCAGCCACCACACGCCGCGCAGCCGGCCTGTTGCTGGACTCCGGTCATGCCGGCGGCCTGCAGCAGCCCGGCCACCGTCTCGGTAACGCGCCGGACCAGCGCGGCCGGCGGGGCGGGCACCCCATCGCGGTACGCCAGGGTGCCGACCATCGGCCGCATCGGCACCACGAACGGGTACACCCCCCGCTCGATCAGCCTCGCTGCCCCGGCGATCAGCTCGTCGGGGTCCTCGCCGAGCCCGAGCAGTAAGTAGGTGGAGACCCGGTTGCGGCCGAAGACGATCACTGCCTCGTCCCAGGCCCGCTGATAGGCGGTCAGCGGGACGCCGGCCTTGCCCGGCATCCAGGTCCCCCGTACTTCGTCGTCTAGCGACTCGACGTGGATGCCGATGGCTACCGCACCGGCGTCCCGCAGCTCTGTGATCACGGCCAGGTCGGCCGGCGGTTCGCACTGCACCTGGATCGGCAGCCCGGGCACTGCGGCCAGCACTGCTCGTACGCAGCGGGCCAGGTGCCGTGCACCGCGATCCGGCCCGGCCGTGGTGCCGGTGGTCAGCACCATTTGCCGTACCCCGTCCAACCGGACCGCGGCCTCGGCCACCTCGGCGAGCTGGGCCGGGGTCTTCACCGCGGTGGTGGCACCGGCCCGCAGCGACTCCTCGATGGCGCAGAACCGGCAGCGCTGGTCCTCGGCGTAGCGAATGCAGGTCTGGACCACCGTGCTGGCTAGCACGTCGGCGCCGTGCAGCCGGGCGAGCTGCTCGTACCGGATGCCGTCGGCGGTGGTCAGGTCGTAGAACCTCGGCCGGCGGACCGGCTCGACCGCCAGCCCGGCATCAACGCCGTCGAACAGCAACCGACCATCCCGTACGGTGTACGGGCTAGCCGGGTCCAGCGGCAGTGCCGCGTTGGCCCCCTCGACGACCAGGTGCCCGTCGTTGCTGGGGCCGGCACCGCCGTGTCGGCTGACCGGGGCAGCCAGTTGGACGCCCCGGATCGCTACATCGACTCGCACCCCGAGGCGGTCGGAGCGGGCAGGCATGATCACTGACCGGGTCAGAACATGTAGGTGGAGTTGATGATCGCACCCTTGCGCGCGTAGTGGATCAGCGCATCCTGCACGTCCAGCGGGTGGGTCGGGATCACCCCGTCGATCAGGTCCTCCTCGCGGGCGCCGTGCAGGGATAGCCCGAACCGGCAGCAGTACACCTTGCCCCCCTCGGCCATGAACGTCTTGAGCTGGTCGTTGATGTTCAGCTCACCGGGGAAGGCCGCGTTGCCGGTGGTCGGGAAACTCCGGGTGGCCAGGCAGTTCAACGAGCCCGGCCCGTAGAAGTAGATCGCCGTCTCGAAACCCTTCCGCAGCGCCCGGGTGGCCTGCAGGATCGCTACGAAGCTCACCGAGGACTCGTGTGCAATGCCATGCACCAGGGTGAAGTAGGTCTCGCCGTTCTCCGCCTGGTAGTCGGGGAACACCTTGGTCGAGCCGTAGATGTTGGAGCCCTCCGGCAGCGAGGGGTGCGGGATCTCACCCAGGCTCTGCTGCTCGGTGTCGGTCATGGTGGGGGCGTCGGTTACATCGGTCACGGGAAGTCTCCTTGATGGTGGGGATAGGGGGTCGGCAGGGCCGGATCCGTCGTCGCGGGTCAGTCGTAAAGGGACTCGCAGGTGTGTTGGAAGACGGCCCGGCCCAGCTCGCCGTCGCCAACCGCGGCGCGTAGCCGGGCCAGCTCCCCGGCGTGGTCACCCCAAGGCTCATCGCTGGCGAACAGCAGCCGGTCGTGGCCCAGCCCGCGCTTTTCGATCTCGGCGACCATCCAGCGGGCGGCGAAGCCGATCGCCCAACTGGTGTCGGTGTAGACCCGCTTGCCGGCGGCGACCCAGTCGAAGAACCGGCCGCCGATCAGCTTCATGTGGCCGCTGACCCCGCCGCCGAGGTGCACCAGGTGGACGGCGACGGTGTCGGCGTACCACTCGACAAGCTGGCCGACCTCGTCGATGTCGGAGCTGCCACCTGGCGAGGTGTGCACGTGTACCACCAGGCCGCGGTCCCGGGCGACGCCGAAGATCTGGTCCAGCAGCGGCCGGCAGGCTGGGTCGGTGGGTCGGCCGCCGAGCAGGAAGCTCAGCTTCAGGGCCCGTACGCCGGGCTCGCTGGCGAGCTTGAGCGCGGCGGTGGTGCGGGCCTCGTCGTCCGGCCGGGCGGAAACCCATAGGCCGGCCCGGATCCGGTCATCGGTGGCGGCTGCCTCCAGGCAGAGTTCGTTGAGGTTGAAGGCGATATTTGGGTCCGGTACGCCGTAGTTGGGCACCACGAGCGCCCGTTCGGTGCCCTCGGCGTCCAGATCGGCCAGCAGCGCGGCTACCGTCGCCCGGGCGTTGATGTCAGCCTGAATCGGTGGCCCGCCGTAGAACGGGTACGTCGGCAGCACCCCGATGTGCCGGTGCGAGTCGAACACGCCTGCCATGCCCCCAGTCCATGGGCCACACGTTTCAGGGTGGTGACGTCCGGACTAAGGTCGCATCAACCGGGCACCCAACCTACCCGATGTCCGCCGAACGGTTTACACCTCGGTCATCCCGTCATGCGGGGGACAGGAAGGAGAGGCCCGATGAAGCTCTCGATACGCAACCAGTTGCAGGGAACGGTCGCCCAGGTTGAGGTCGGCGGTGTGATGGCGGTAGTGAAAGTGACCTTGAGTGGTGGCGACCAGGTGGTCGCCTCGATCACCAAGGACGCGGCGGAGGACCTCGGGCTCGAGACCGGCAGCGCGGTGACCGTGCTGGTGAAGTCGACGGAGGTGTCGCTCGCCGTGGAGTGAGCGCGACGTGAGCCAGCTCGGTCCGGCGGCCGTTGGCCGGGCTAACCGTCCTCACGTTTGCCGCAAGAACCGTGAGTGGGAGCGCCAGGTTTGGCTCAGTGCGTGGAAAACATCGGCGATCATGTTGTCGGGGCCGGCGATCGCCGATGTTCTCCACACCTACCCGGCGGTGGGCGGCAGCAACACGAAGTATTGACTGTTCTTGTCCTGAAAGCCCTGCTGGATGACCGCGTCCGGGAAGTCATTTAGGTCCGGTTGCGCTGCCTCGAAGGTGGGTGCGCGCCCGCTCGCTCCCCTGTTGAGCAGCGGATGGTAGCTGCCATTTTGCGCCCGCGCTAATGTCCGAACGGTACGTCCACCGCTGGCTCAGCGTTCTGTCGCAGCCCCTGAGGACCCCTGGAGCATTCTCGTCGGTGCGGCCTGAGCGGTGCCGGGAACGCGGCAAACAGTCCGACCGCCGGTATCACGGCGGCCACGCTGGCGCCCGCGCGACGTCGGGATCTCTCGTCCACATGGACGGATTTCGGTTCTATTGCCGAACCTGTGGGGGAGGTGATCTCCCGTGGTGGCCGAGCGCGCCGCCGCCCCCCGTGCGCTCCCGTGCCGCCCACGCAAGTGGGTACCTGTTGCTCCTTGGAGGCAGCCATAGGTGCCCAGTTGCTGGCGGCACCGTGATCCCACCCTGGCGAGTGGGTACCTGTTGCTCCTTGGAGGCAGCCATAGGTGCCCAGTTGCTGGCGGCACCGTGATCCCACCCTGGCGAGTGGGTACCTGTTGCTCCTTGCAGGCAGCCATAGGTGCCCAGTTGCTGGCGGCACCGTGATCCAACCCTGGCGAGTGGGTACCTGTTGTCCCTACCAAGCAGGCAGCCAAGGTACTTGCCGGGCACGGCGTACCCCGTGCCGCGATCACTCAGTGGAGGGGAGATCAACTCACCCACAGGTTCGGCAGTAGAGCCCAGATTTCCTTTCTAGTCACCAATAATCGCCGGGCGTTTATGCCGCGGTTGATACGGAACATGCCAGCTCGACAACATCCAGCGCACCTTGAAGACGCCCATGGGTCAATACGTAATAGTACGGAGTTTGATACCGCTGAATGATGAAATCCGCAGGTGGTCAAGCCAGCAGGTCGGCGGCGGGATAAGCAGGAAGGTGCGGACGGCTCGGTGTTGGCGTGGGTGGCGGATCCTGATACGTCGAGCCGTGGTGCCGACTGTCCGATCTGGCCAGCCTGCCCGGCGTACCCCGCAGATGACCTGCTAGAGGGCCGCGACCGCCGAGGAGATCGTGCTTGAGCCGAGGGCAGAATTGACTGCCCGAAAGGCTGCCCTGGCGCCGGTCAACTGAGGACTACTGCCGGTGCTGGAATGAAAGTATGACTGCGATGTTCGAGTTCGCTGGCGGTGGGCTGTCGGTGATCCCGTCAGACAGCGGCACCCAGCTCAGCTTCGAGCTGTTCAACATGGGCGACGATGCGGGCGTCGCCGAGGTCGGGGTCGAGGTGGACGGCAACTACGTGAACACTTGGACTTCCGAGGAACTGCCACCCGGGTACGGCACGACGCCAACGGTAGACGCCGGTTACGTCGAGCCAGGTAGCCATGAAGCGTTGGTGTACGTCAACCCAGGATCAGGGCAGAACGACCACCTGCGGCAGGTGTTCAGCGCGTAGCTATGCCGTCGAGTTGATGACGGACGACCTGCTCGGCGCCCCGATCGCCGAGGTAGCTGAGTTGACCCCTCCATCCGCTGTGTGATCTTGGAGTGGGGTACGCCGTATCGCGGCTGACCTGGCCTCTCGCAGGTCCGACCCAGCAGCGGTGCGGCCGGCATGGTTGGTGGGCGCCGGGGGCTGACGTGCCATGATCCACCCCGTGGCAGCCCGAGCGTGCTGCCCCTATCCGTCGTCCCATCGCCACCCCGCAACTGGGCACCTGTTGGCCCTACGAAGCAGCTACAGGTGACCTGTTGCCCAGATGGGTGGGTCTGGGCCGAGCAGGTCCGTGATCCCTTGGTCAGTGGGCTGCGCTAGGCGGTACTTCTGCGGTCACTACCGACCCGGATATAGCCGACAGGACATGCCGACCTGGAAATGGGCAGCAGGGAGAGCAGGGTTCTGTAACTCTGGGTAAAGGATCAGTTGCCTTAAGTAATAACAGGATAAATCTGCCGCGTGGACCGGTTGGCGCGTACTGTTATCAGGATGGCAGCGGGGATCCTGGGCCGAAGGAGCCGCTGTGAGCCATGTAGTACCGCGCCACATTCGGCGAGTGGCAGTTATCCTCCTAGCCGTTGCAATGTCAATCGGTATGGCGTGTACCGGTCACCCGGACGCAACGAGCACAGCTTCTAGCCCGCCTCACCAGGTCAGTTGCACCACCGTACAGCAGGCCAACGAGTTCGCTACCTGCTTGACACGACTGTTCACCGACGACACCGGACCTTATGGTCAACATGCAGCCGGTCACGTCAGCCTGACTCCGGCTGCTGCGCCGCAGGTCAGCGGCTCGCCGGATCAGGTCGGCGATTGGCACGTAGTAGCAGACGCCCAGGTCAACGGCACCAGGATCAACGCAGTGCACGCCATTCTAATGCCGAACAGCACCGTACTCATGACGGCCGGCTCCGGCAACGACCCCGACAACTTCAGCGCCGGCAAGTTCCTGACCTTTGTGTGGAATCCAGCCACCAACAAGTTGATCTCAGTGCCCACCCCTAAGGACGTTTTCTGCTCGGGCCACGAGTTGCTGCCGGATGGGCGGGTCTTGTTCCTCGGTGGCACTAAGGCCTATCCGGTCAAGGGCGGCCATAGTTACTTGGGTAACGAGCGAGCCTATATCTTCGACTGGCATGTCAACCAGTACAAGGCCATTCCGAGTATGCACGTTGGGCGGTGGTACCCGTTTGCGGTAACCGATGCTCATGGCGATAAGATCGTGGGTACCGGTCTCGACCAAAACGGCCATCTCACCAACATCAACGAGATCTACGTGGTGTCGTTGAACCAGTGGCGACTGATCGGCAAACGTGCCTTCCCGCTGTATGCCACCATGGTGTTGACAGCCGACAAACGACTATTCTACACCGGGGTCAACGTCTTTGGGCGTACCGGCGTCGCGCCGGGCATCTGGAGCCAGGCCACCAACATGTGGCAGGGCGTGGCCGGGCTACCGAACATCGACTGCCGCGACCAGGGCGCCGCCGTGTTGCTGTACCCCGCGCAGGCACAGAAGGTGATGGCGCTGGGCGGCGGCTGTGCGACTGGCACCACCACCTCCACGGCCATCGTCGACCTGGCGACGGCCGCACCGAAATACGTGGCTGGACCGCCGCTGCTGCACGCCGCCATGCACATCTGCGCCACCAACTTGGCCGACGGCACGCTGTTCGTCAGCGGTGGCGGCAACCACAACACCGCCCCGGTGCTGGCTGCGGAAATCTACCGGCCAGGCGGCGGCTGGACCGAAGTAGCCTCGCCGACGGTCCAGCGCATGTACCACAGCGAATGCATGTTGCTGCCGGACGGATCGGTGGCGACGATGGGCTCTAACCAGGCACCCAACTTCGAGACACGCATCGAGGTGTACCGGCCGGCCTACATGTTCGCGGCCACTCGACCGAGCATTACCACTGCCCTCGGCTCAATCCGCTTGGGTGGCACGTACACAGTGTCGTTTAGCAGCCAGGACGGCAAGCTTACCGACGCCATGCTGATCCGCCCCGCCGCGGTGACGCACTCTAGCGACCCCGACCAGCGCGCCGTCAAGGTACCGCTGAACATCGTCGCGTCGGGCCGGGTAGCCCTCAGCATCACCGCGAACCCCGGCATCGCCCCGCCCGGCTACTACCTGCTCGTCATCCTGGACCAGGGCATACCCTCGGTTGCTCAGTGGGTCCGCCTGACCCCGTAGTCACCAACGACCTGGCTGCTGAGCACATGGCTTTACGCTGCTGTCGTTGGCGCGCCGTACCCTGACGTACACGCCCGTTCCGGCGTCCGCCCGGCCAGATCCCGGGCGGCATGCTGTAATGGGGGCCCGGGAATCACAGTGGTGTGGTTCGCGGGCAGATCCGAGGCCGACGTACGAGGAGCACGATGGACGCCGCCGAAGCGCTGACCGCAACCGGGGCCGTAGTCCGGCCGGAGGCTGAGGACGGTCTGACCCGACGCGAGCGCGACATCCTTGCGTTCGAGCGGCAGTGGTGGCGCTACGCCGGGGCCAAGGAGCAGGCGATCCGCGAGCTGTTCGCGATGTCGTCCACCCGCTACTATCAGGTGCTCAACGCCTTGATCGATACTCCGACGGCGCTGGCCCACGACCCGATGCTGGTCAAGCGGCTGCGCCGGCTGCGGGCCAGCCGGCAGCGGGCTCGCTCGGCCCGCAGGCTCGGTATCGAAGTCTGAGTCAGGTCGGTGTCCGAGTCCCCGGGCGCCCGCCCCGATCGCGGCCAGCCGTTGAGTCCCACCCAGGTCGCCGCAGCGGCGGCCGCCCGGCAGGCGCTGGCCTACCGGTTGCTCGGCGCGGGCTGCGCGCTGGTGGGTGTGCTGCTGGTGATCGGCGGGATGCTCGCGTTGCGCGGCAAGCCGGCCGCTTCGCCGGGTGGCGCGCAGTCCGGTACCTCGACCATCAACAGCCAGGCAGCCACCGGACCGGGGATCCCCTCCAGTTCGGCCGCGCGCCCCGCCACGCCAGCGGTCCCCGGGCCGACCACTCCTCGGCGGCCTTCTTCGCCATCCCCGCACCCGACCGGCGGTGCCGGTCAGCCGACCAGCCAGGTCCCGCTGACCGTGCTGAACAACACCACCCGGCCAGACCTGGCCGAGCAGGCGGCGCAGCAGTTCCGAGCCGCCGGCTGGCAGGTCGTCAAGGTCGGCAACTTCACTGGCAAGATCCCGGCTACCACGGTGTACTACACCCCCGGCAACGCCTCCGAGCAACGCGCGGCCCGAGCGCTGGCCAAGCAGTTTCCCCGGATCGGCCGGGTGTTGCCGCACTATGCTGGGCTGCCCTCCTCGGTGCACGGCGTGATCGTGGTGCTCGCGCCCGATTGGTGAGGGTTACCCGACCAGGTCAGGCGCTTCAGGTACCCGCGTTGCGGTTGCCGGCTCACTGTCGCCAGTCCGTACCTCCTGCTCAGAGCCAGAGTTCCTGGATGTGACCAACCGCGGTGCGGTAGATCACGTGCTCGGTCCGGTCGACGCTCCAGGTGTAGCCGGCCGGGTTGCCGACCGCGGCGGGTGGATTGCCCGCGGCGCTGGTGAGGTCGTTGTAGTTCCACTGACCGTTAAACCACAGCTCGTGGATGCGGCTGTCGCCGCCGCGGTAGATCACGTGCTGGGTGCTGTCGACGTCCCAGGTGTAGCCGGCCGGGTCGCTGGCCGCCAGCGGCGGTCCGCCGGAGGCGTTGGTCAGGTCGTTGTGGTGCCAGGCGTTGTTGAACCACAGCTCGTGGATGTGCCCGTCGGCGCCGCGGTAGACCACGTGCTGGGTGCTGTCGACGTCCCAGGTGTAGCCGGCTGGGTCGCTGGCCGCTAGCGGGGCGCCGCCGGAGGCGTTGGTCAGGTCGTTGTGGTGCCAGGCGTTGTTGAACCACAGCTCGTGGATGTGCCCGTCGGCGCCGCGGTAGACCACGTGCTGGGTGCTGTCGACGTCCCAGGTGTAGCCGGCTGGGTCGCTGGCCGCTAGCGGGGCGCCGCCGGAGGCGTTGGTCAGGTCGTTGTGGTGCCAGGCGTTGTTGAACCACAGCTCGTGGATGTGCCCGTCGGCGCCGCGGTAGACCACGTGCTGGGTGCTGTCGACGTCCCAGGTGTAGCCGGCCGGGTCCCCCGTTGCCAGCGGTGCGTTTTGGGCAGCCACGGTCAGGTCGTTGCGGTTCCAGCCCGCCTCCCCGCGGTAGCTGAGGTCGACCTCTGCGTTGGTTGCGCCGTCGAGCGCGACCACGGTCTTCTGACCGCAGTCGGTGATGCGGTTCGTCACCGACCAGTGCACCGCCGGCGCATTCGTCCCGGTCCGGATGTTGATTGCCGTCATCGGCGTGGTGTCAGTGGCCGGGTAGTCCGAACACGTGGTGACGCTGTATGCCTCCAGCGTCTGGCTGGCCCAGGTCAGCTCGGGGTTGTTCTGCACCGTCAAAGATGTGCCCGCCCGGCCCTGGAAGGAGGAGGTGTAGGTGAAGGAGTTGCCGCTCCGGCTGTCCAGCGTCATCACGCCGACCAGCACGTCGCCCTCGTTGACGCGGACGAGGGAGGTGTGCAGGGCGTCGCCGCCGCTGCCGACGTACCAGGAGGCGATCGACCAGAAGCTGCCGCCTCCTGCGGCCGAGACGCCCCACTGCAGCACCGGTTGCAGGATATGGCTGCCATCGCTGGGCTCGATCCCGTTGAACAGGAAGATCACCTGTCCAGAGCTGGTACGTGGTGCACGGGGCACGGTCCAGGTCGTGGTGAACGAGGAGATCGGTGTACCTGTGCCGTTCGACCACCCGGCATAGGTGATCCACCCGGTGCCCAGGGCCGGGGCATGAGGTGGTGCGCTGAGCGAGGTGACCGCAGCCAGCCGAGCGACGACGTTGCGGGTGCTGTCCAGCACTTGGAGCTGCCCCTCAGCGTGCCGCAGGAGCTGCCCGGCTTCAACTAAGTGCACCTGAGAACGATGACGCGGTCCACCGGGCGTGATCACCATGTCGGTGGCTAGCTCGGGCGCTGCCGTGACGGTGGCGGCGCCGACCTCGTCCCGGCTGACGACTTGGCCCGGCCCAACTTGGAACACGCTTGCCGTCGGCCGTGGACCACCGGGTGCGATGACGAGCTTTTCATCTGGTTTTTCGGACATATCACCCTCCGTTGGTGAACGATGATGGCGGCTCAAGGCAGGGTTGGCTGCCGGATACCTCATCAACCAAAAGAGTAATCTGGATCTTGGTCGGTCGGTGGCCTAACGCGCTAACACGCGGTGCGATGCTGGCTGTTCGTGGCGTGGTACCAGCACGACGCTGACCCTTATGACGACATTGCCGCCCAACTGGAACACCTGCGGGCTCGGGACAGGAGGTCGTTGACGGCGCTGGTGAGCGAGGCCTTGCGGGCGGGTTGGCCCGGATGGTGAAAAGACCTTGCGGGTGGGGCTGACCCGGATGGCCAGCGGGAAGCACCGGATGCTGGCCCGTTCACCCATCCGGTGTCGCTGGGCCGGCCACGGTTGCCCAACGTCGATGACGTCAGCGAGGCACTAGCGATCGTGGAGGGTGGCTATTATCGGTGATCACCTTGGATGCCACCCTGCTGTACACGTACGTCACCGACTGCCACCAGACGACGCGGCATGTCACTGGCTTGAGGAGCAGCTTGCCCGGGCTCCTCGGGTTGGCCTGCCTTGGCCGAGCCTGCGGACGTTCGCCCGGCTGGTGCCAAATCCCAGGCTATTCCCTGCCCGCCGCGACCGAGGCGCGTGGTCACAGGTCGAGTCGTGGCTGTCCGACGACAGTGCTTGGATACCGCAGCCGGAAGACCAGCACCAGCGGATCCTCGAGGAGTACCTGACCGTACCTGGCCTGCGGTGCCACGACGTACCGGACGCGCACCTGGCCGCGTTGGCTGTCGAGCACGGCCTGACCCTGGCCACCAACGACGCCGGGTTCGGTCGTTTCCCCCGGTTGCGGTGACCGATCCGCTACGGACTGCCTGATCCACGGTGCCGCGCAGCGTACCCGGCCAGGTACGCCACCTGTGCTGGGTCCAGCGACGGCCGGACCGTGCCGGTGGCCGCAGCCACGTCGTCGACGGTGACCTCCGGCGCGGCCAGCGAGCGTCGCATCGCGGCCAGCGCCGACTCCCGCAGCACGGCCGTGCAGTCCGCCGAGCTGAAGCCGGCAAGCTGCCTGGCCAGCGCGGCCAGGTTCACGTCGGCGGCCAGCGGGATGTCCCGGGCCGCCGCCCGCAGGATCGCCTCGCGCGCCACAGTGTCCGGCGGCGGTACGTAGAGCAACCGTTCCAGCCGGCCGGACCGGGTCAGCGCGGGATCGATGAGGTCAGGCCGGTTGGTCGCCCCGATCACCACCACGTTGCGCAGCTCCTCTACCCCGTCCAGCTCGGTCAGCAGCGCGGCTACCACCCGGTCGGTCACCCCGCCGTCGGTGGCCTGCCCGCGGACCGGCGCCAGCGCGTCCACCTCATCCAGGAAGATCAGGGTCGGCGCTGCTTCGCGGGCCCGGCGGAACAGCTCACGGACCGCCCGCTCACTGTCCCCAACCCACTTGCTCAGCAGCTCGGCACCCTTGACCGACAGCACATTGAGCTGGCCGGAGCCGGCGACCGCGCGGACCAAGAAGGTCTTCCCGCAGCCCGGCGGCCCGTACAGCAGGACCCCGTGCGGCGGCCGTATGCCCAGCCGAGCGAAGGTGTCGGGGTACGCCAGCGGCCACAGCACGGTCTCGGTCAGCGCCTGCTTGGTCTCCGCCATGTCGCCCACCTGGTCCAATGTGGACCGCGGAATGTCCAACGTGGACTCACTCATCGCGGTTGGCCGGACCACATCTAGCGCGCCGAGTAGGTCGGCTTGGCCGATAGTCGGGTTCGCCACCGTGCGCTGCCGGGACGCAGCCCGTACCGCGGCCTCCCGCCGCAGCGCAATCAGGTCGGCGACCACAAACCCGGGGGTCCGGCTGGATATCTCGTCCAAGTGCACGTCGGCGGCCAGCGGTGCGGCCCGCAGCAGCACCTCCAACAGCGCCCGCCGGCCAGCCCGGTCCGGCAGCGGCAGCGCGACCTCGTGATCCAGCGCGCCGGGGTAGCGCAGCTCAGGCGCGACCGCCTCCGGGTGCGCGGTAGTACAGATTACGGCGAGCCCACCGGTGCCGGTCGCTTGCCGGACCACTTCCAGCAGCACGGTACGCAGCGGGGTCGGCTCGGCCCGCGGCGCCAGCGACTCGATGTCCTCTAGTAGCAGTACGCAGGGGGTCTGCCGGCCTGCCTCGGCCAGTGCGCCGCGCAGCTCGCGGGCGGCCGCGTCGGCGACACTCGCGGCTAGCCCGGGTGCCCACCGCCGTACCACCGAGGCGCCAACCGCGGCGGCCACCGCCCGGACCAGGGTGGTCTTGCCCGACCCGGCCGGCCCGGTGACCAGTATGCCGAGCTGCGGGCTGGTACCGAGCTTGGCCAGCACCTCGGTGTGGTGGAAGCCGAGATCCAGCCACTCCCGCACCTGGTTGGCCTGCGCAGCCACGCCTGGCAGGTCGTCCAGGCTAGGCGGCGCGGCCTCGTGGGCCGGCGTGGCAGCCGCAGCCGGGCTCGGGGTAGCGCTGCTGCCGGTCGCGCCACCATCCCGCCAGCCAACCACCGTACTCATAGTGACCAGCGCCGGACCGACTGGCTGGCAGCCGGTCACGGTCAGTAGTGTCGTGGTCCAGGCGTACCCCATCGTGGTGGCCAGGCTGCGGCGGGCACTGGCCAGCTCGGCGGCCCGGTCGCCGGGTTGGGGCGCGACATCCTGCGGCAGCAGGGAGACGTTGTCCCCTTCGGTGACCATCTTGCCGAGCAGGGCCAGCCGCAGCATCTCTGGTGAGACCAGCCGCGACACCTCCAGCCCACCGGCGATGGTCACCCGGTGCGCCTCGATGAGCGGGGCCGGCGCTACCTCCACCGGCGAGCCGTCAGTCCGCCGCAGGTTGCCCAGGGTCAGGTCATCGCACAATGCGGTGCCGCGCGGGACGCCCGCCGGGGCCAGCGCGGCCAGCGCGCCGCTGACTCGGTCGCCGGTCAGCAGCACCGGGTCCCACGGGCCCAGACCGAGCGCGCTGAGCACCTCACGGTGCAGCCGGACGATGCCGCGCCGCTGATCCAGTGGGGACGTGGTCAACCGGGTGGTCAGCGTGAGCCGTCTATCCGCCACCCACCCCACCCTCCACACCCACTCGCCGATCTTGACAAAGATGCTGGAATTCCAGCCTAGATAACGACATCTTCGTCAAGATCGGCGCATATGAGGGGAGGGGGAGGGCTAGCGCCAGGGGCCGTAGACGGTGACGACGTTCGAAGAGCCGTCGGTTAGCCGCCACAGGACGGCGGCATCCTCTATGTACATATTGATGCAGCCGGCCGAGTGGCCGACCCGCGGATCCATCATGGTCGCGCTGCCGTGCACGGCCTCGCCGTCGTAGAAGAACTGCGAGTACGGCATTGGCGCGTTGTGGTACTGATGGGACCGGTGGTGAAGGTCCCGCCAGTACACCCGGTAGGTACCCAGGACGGTCTGCAGGCTGTACGCACCGCCGCGGACCAGCCAGGAGTTCCACAGCGTACCGTTCTTGAGCGCGAACAGCTCGTGGCTGGACCGCGAGTAGCAGGTGTGCCAGCCGGCCGACCGGCAGACCGCGGGTAGCCGCGCCCACCCCGGTGAGCGCAGGGTGGAGTACCAAATCAGCCGGCTCCAGGTAGCCTGGTTGACCACCCCGGTTGCCGGTAGCCGTTGGCTGCGCTGGAAGCGCTGCACCGCGGCCCGGGTGGCCACACCGAAGTAGCCGGTGATCGCACCGCGGTACGTCCCGGTTGCGGTCAGCCGGATCTGCACCTCGTAGACGTGGCTGATCTGGTACGGGCTGACATCCCGGGCGCCGAATGCCACGGTCTCCCGCTCCCACCGCGGCTGGCTCGGCGCGGCAGCCTGCGTTGGGCTGGCCAGCGGCGCGGCCCGTGCTGGGCTGGCTGGCAGCGGCGCTGCGGTGGCTGGTGACCAGCCCACCAGGCTGGCGCCGCCCAGCCCGGCGACCAACACCAAGACGGCGGCTATGCGTTGAATGCCCATTGCTGACCCTTTCGAATGCAGCGACAAGCCACGGCCGAGGTTCTCGCGATGTCCCAGTCAAGAAGTCGCCGGTCCGGCGCCGCGGCGTGCCGAAGTGACAAACTATGCTGATCGAATTCCCGATCATCTCCGCCGTCGCCACGCCGGGTTGTCGAGGAAAGGGTCGCCGGATTCATCGGATGGCTGGCTGGCCTCCCTGTCAGGGCTAGAGGAACGCTGGGCAGCGTCTCTACCCTACTGGTACGGCAGAGTAAGCGGCGTGCCACGCATCGTTAACATGGAAGAAACATTCGATGCCCTGGTTACTGATCTAATGACCGAATCTGCCCTGCTCGGGTCGGCGCCTCCGGTGCCGGCGGGCGCAAGTCCGACATCCGTAGGGCGCGCGGGAGCCCACCGACCTTCGCCAGGGAGGCGATCCGGGAATGGGCGTGTCGCGCCGTGCCGTACTCGTGTCGAATTATCGGGATAATGCTATCGCCGCTGCCCTCACCGGAGCCGTGGTAGTAGTCCTCGGGTACGCCTCGGGAATCGGTGTCACGAATCCGAGTAGTACGGGCAACTCGAGCGTGGGGATGCCGGCCCAGCAACCGCTGGCTCCCGGCGTACCGTCCTCCGCGCCATCCCCCAACCAGCCGCAAGCCCCGCCGACCGGTGTCGGCGGCCCCGGTGTCAGTGGCCCCGGTGTCAGTGGCCCCGGTGTCAGTGGCCCCGGAGTTGGTGGCCCCGGACTTGGCGAGGCTCAACCACCGAACGGCTTGGTCCCAGCGCCAGGACAGCCCGGCATTCCGTCGATACCCGGCCAGCCCCCGCCAGCAGCGGGCGCGCCGGGACCGACTCTGTTGTGTACGACCGGGCTGCTCGGCTCGCTGCCTGCGGTCGGCCCGTTGCTCCAAGGGCTGGCCGGAGCGCCGGCTAGCGCGTCCGCCGAGCCAGCGCCGAATGACGGCCCGCTTGGCGGCCTGCTGTCCGCGGTGCTCGCTGGCCTGGCCGGCACGACCTGCGGTCCGGATCCCACGGCGCCCACCAGCCCGGCGCCACTGCTTCCCGTACCGGGTCTGTGATGACCGGCCTGGCCGCCGGGCGTGCAATCGGATACCTGGCGCTGGCAGTGTTCTGCGGTGGACTGCTGTTCGTCGCTTTGCTGTGGCCGGCTGGCGCGACGGACCGCCGGACCCGCCTGATACTGACCAGCACAGTCGCCGTCGGGCTTGCTGGCTCGCTGCTTGGGATCGGGCTGCAGGGCGCGTACGCCGGTGCCCTGCCGGCCACCGCGGCACTACGGCCGACCGTGTTCAGGCAAGCCCTGGACACCCACCTCGGCCAACTGTGGGCGGCCCGAGCGTTGTTGTGGGCGCTGGCCGCCGTCGTCCTCGTCGCGGTGCTGCAGCGCGGCGAGTCGGCGGTCCGCTCGGTAGGCTGGCGGGTCGGTGCGCTTGCCATCGGCGTGGGACTGCTGCGCAGCACCGGGATGGGTAGCCACTCCGCCGACACGGCGCACGCCGGCTGGGCTGCGGTGGCTGACCTGGTGCATTTGGCTGGCATGGTCGCCTGGGTGGGCGGGCTGGTCATGCTGTCCGTCGCGGTACTGCCGCGCCGCCGGCCCGCCGAGTTCGCCGCCGTGGTGCAGGGATACTCCCGGCTCGCGCAGACCTCAGTGATCGCAATCGTGGTTGCCGGCAGCTTCCTGGCCTGGCAGCTCATCGGCTCGGTCGACGGGGTGCTGTTCACCTCGTACGGCCGGACGCTGCTGATCAAGCTAACAATCTTCGCACTGGTGCTTGCCGCTGCCCAGTGCAGCAAGACGTGGGTTAAGCGCCGACTACCAGTCGCGGTAGCCGGTGGCGGTGCGGCCACGGTCCGGCCGTTCGTCTACCTGGTCGCTACCGAGACAACGCTCGTTCTCGGTGTGCTCTTCGTGGCCAGCGTACTCGTGACGGCCAGCCCCGGCCGCTGACGGATTTCCACCGAGTGGAGGAGGAGCTCCCCCATGGTTGATGAAAGATCCGCTCAGACCCATGCGGACCACCCGCCTGGTCCCGAGCCGCGGCCAGTACGCGGCCGGGGGCTGGTCGCTACGCTGGCCCTTGCTGCGGCTGCCGCAGCAATGCTCTCGCTGGGCGCGTTGCGGGCCGATGGCCAGCAGACCGGCATCCTCAGCGCCGCCCGGCTGGCGGCTAACCAGAGCCTGCTGCCGGTGGAACAACCTGCCGCGCAGCCGGCGCTGGCGCTGCCCGGTGCGAGTCGGGGTTCGGCCGACCTGGCCCAGCCGGCTGCGGCCGCCCAGCCGCTGGCGGCAGCCACCCAGCACGTGATGATCATGAACTACACCTTCTCGCCGGCCTCGATGTCGGTACACGTCGGCGACACCGTCCTCTGGACCAACCAGGACACTGTCCCGCACACGGTGACAGTCAGCTCCGGGCCGGCGAAGTTCAACTCGGCCACCCTGCAGAACGGGCAGACCTTCTCCTACAAGTTCACCAAGGCCGGGACGTACTCCTACTACTGCTCAGTGCATCCGGACATGAAGGCCACCATCACCGTGACGGGCACTGCGCCGCCCGCCGCCGGACCGCCGGCCGGCTCCCCGTCCGCGCCGCCGGCCAGCACCACTACCTGCGACGCGCTGAACTCCACGATTAATGCGCTCCTGCAGCACATCTACGCTGCCCACCTGCAGGAAGGGCCGGTCCAGCAACTGACCGACCTGCTTGCCATCGACCAGTACACCAAGACGCACACCGTGCTGCTGGAGAACATGCTCCAACCGCTCCTCAACGCGGAGGCTGGCTCCTGCTGAGCGAGACGGGGTCCGGCCGGCAATGCGTTCGGCCGGACCCCGGTACCGCCCAGTGCTGACCGAGCCGACTCTGGAGAGGAAGCCAGTCATGAGCAGCCCATCCCAGTCGCGTCCCCGGCTTCTCGTCCGGCCGTTTCGGCTGGCTGCGGGTGCTGCGGCCCTGGCGCTGGTCGTACCGTGGTTGGTGCGGTTTGCCAGCCCGGCGGTCGCTGCAGTGCACCAGGTGACGCTGGCGCACTACGCGTTCAGCCCGACCACCATGACGGTGACCGCCGGGGATACCGTCACCTGGACCAACTCCGACCAGGCGTCGCACGATGTGGCCACCAGCTCCGCACCGGCGCCGTTCCACTCGCCGCTGCTGGCCACCGGGCAGTCCTGGAGCATCACGCTCAACACCCCGGGCACCTACTCCTACTACTGTTCTGTCCACCCCGACATGCGGGCCCAGCTCGTAGTGCTGGCCCGGCCGACCACACCGGTGGCACCGCCGAGCCAGACACACTCGCATGCCAACCCAGGCCAGCCGGGATTGACCCACGGCCGTACCGCTGGCACCCCCACTGGGCCAGCGCCCACCAGCCCAGCGCCGCCGGGCCAGAGCGCCGCGGGAGGCGCGACCGGAGTGGGCCCGTCGGGCAGCGGCACAGCCGTTGCCGGACCCGCACCCACTAGCTCACACAGCACCCTCGACCCGCTGCTGCTGGTGGCCGGCGTGGTGACCGCGGTGGCGGTGTTCTGCCTACTGGTGCTGGCCACCACACCTCACTCGACCCGCTCGGGCTGACCGGTCACCGATCAACGGCCGGTGTGGTCTTGGCGGAGGGAGGTGACCAACCACCGGTGCCCCGGTCGGGTGGCATCGGTGGTGAGTACGGGGAGCTGTGCCGGACCGCTTCCGCTGGGTCAGCCCGGCGGCCAGCGGTCCGGCCGGTGTGCTCGGTCCTGGTAGCGATCAGTCCGAGACGTCCGAATCAGTAGCAAGTGGATCACCGCCGGACCTGGCGCGCCCGGGTGATTCCCTCGCCTGACCGGGCTCACTGCCGCAGCCGTGTGCTTGAATCGAGTCGTCGTTGCCTGCGGGGAACGGTGTTGGACACGTAGTGCTCATCCAGAGGGGCAGAGGGAACGGCCCGGTGAAGCCCCGGCAACCATCACGTTCCGCCTCCACGGCGGTCGCGACAGGTGCCAAGTCCGGCCCGCATGATGCGGGAAAGATGAGGAGACCTGGTATGACAATGCTTGATGCCCCTGCCATCACCCCCCCGCCCGCCGACCGGCTGAAGTGCCGCAACTGCGCCGCGAGCTACCCGCTCGGTCCGCAACACGCCTGCTTTGAGTGTTTCGGCCCGCTGGAGATTGGCTACGACCCCTCGGCGCTGGCTGCGGTCAGCCGGGCCCAGATCGAAGCCGGTCCGGTCAACATCTGGCGGTACGCCGGGCTGCTGCCAGCCGGCCAGAACCCGGCTACCCGGGTCACCTTGAATCCGGGCTGGACACCGCTGATCCGGGCCGACCGGCTGGCCGCCGAGCTTGGCATGAAGACGCTGTGGGTCAAGGACGACTCGGCTAACCCCACGCACTCCTTCAAGGACCGGGTGGTCTCGGTCGCGCTAACCGCGGCCTGCGAGCTGGGGTTCACCCGGGTGGCCTGCGCCTCCACCGGTAACCTAGCCAACTCGGTGGCCGCACACGCCGCCCGGGCCGGGATGTCGGCGGTGATCTTCGTACCCGCCGATCTGGAGTCCAGCAAGATCGTCACGACCGCGGTGTACGGCGGCACGCTGGTCGCCATTGACGGCTCCTACGACGATGTGAACCGGCTGTGCTCGGAGCTGCTGGAGACCGACGAGTTCGAGGACACCGGGTTTGTCAACGTCAACGTCCGGCCGTACTACGCCGAGGGCTCCAAGACGCTCGGGTACGAGGTGGCCGAGCAGCTCGGCTGGCGGTTGCCCGAGCAGGTGGTCATCCCGATGGCTTCCGGCTCGCTGCTGACCAAGGTGGACAAGGCGTTCGGCGAATTGGTCACCGCCGGCTTGGTCGAGGGCAGCGGGTACCGGGTTTTCGGCGCGCAGTCCGCCGGGTGCAATCCGATCTCGGCCGCGTTCCAGGCCGGCCAGGACGTGGTGCAGCCGGTCAAGCCGACCGGGATCGCCAAGTCGCTGAATATTGGCAACCCGGCCGACGGTCCGTACGCGCTGGATGCGGTGCGGCGCACCGGCGGCGCGATCGCCGACGTCACCGATGACGAGATCCGGGACGGTATCGCGATGCTAGCCCGGACCACCGGGATCTTCACCGAAACCGCTGGCGGGGTAACCGTGGCGGTGCTGGCCAAGCTGCTGGCCGCTGGTGCGCTCGATCCGGCCGCCGAGACGGTGCTGTTCAACACCGGTGAGGGGCTGAAGACGCTGGATGCGGTGGCCGACCGGGTCGGCCCGACGCACGCGATCGCGGCGTCACTGACCTCAGCCCGCCAGGTCGGCTTGTGTTGATCTTAGGCGGCAGCGGTAGGTGCGGCGCCGGGTAGTGCCGTGCCGCCTAGGATCGTGTAGCGTCGCGCACGGTCGTAGTTCAGTGTTGTCTGCAGTACCACGTAGTGCGGGAGCCGGACGAAGACCCGGGTGCTGCGAGGTGTGGTGCCCGAGTGCAAGAAAGCAAGGAGTGCACGTGGCACAGGGCACCGTACAGGGCACCGTGAAGTGGTTCAACGCTGAGAAGGGCTACGGCTTCATCGCTTGCGCGGACAATAGCCCGGACGTATTCGTCCACTTCTCCGCTATCCAGCAGGAGGGGTTCAAGACCCTCGAAGAGGGCCAACACGTTGAGTTCAAGATCGCGCAGGGGCAGAAGGGACCGCAGGCCGAGGGCGTTCGTGTGATCCGCGCCACCTAGTGGATCGGCCCGGTGCCGGATCTTCCGGCACCGGGCCGTTGCGGTGTGAAGAACGCCGTCCGCGCTGGCCGTGCTGCCGCGATGTGCGCGGCCAGCCGGTACGGGATGCCGAGTCGTAGCGTTGCGCGGGAGTCCCCCGCGTCGGCCGACGCGGTGTGTGGGGTGGCGTAGGGCAGGAGTACGGATCGTCCGCCTCCGCCGAGGGACCGCCGCGGCCGGCCCCGCCCAAGCTGGTGTCCCAATCCGGTGTCGCAGGGTAGCCCAGGCCGGCTGGTCGATGTGGGTAGCGGCTGGTCGATCGGGCGTCTACCGGCCGGTGGCCTCCAGTGCGGGTGGGTAGCAGTCAGCGGCGACAGCGCTGTAGCGGCCGCTCCGATCGGCTCCGTCGTCGCTGACAGTAACTCATTGCGGACACCGTTGTCTTGCACTCGCCGGGGTAGAGTGCTAAACCTTGAGCTGGCACTCTGCCAGGTAGAGTGCCAAGGTCGGGACGGTGAGGTCGAGGTGGGATGCGTCCCGCCGTGGCGACCGTCCGTCGCGGGCACCGAGTCCGGCCAGACCGAGCTATGTCCAACCCGTACGGAGGACAGCACCGCATGGCCAAGATGATCGCGTTCGACGAGGAGGCACGCCGCGGGCTCGAACGCGGCATGAACGTCCTCGCCGATACCGTCAAGGTGACGCTCGGCCCGAAGGGCCGCAACGTCGTACTGGAGAAGAAGTGGGGCGCACCGACCATCACCAACGATGGGGTGAGCATCGCTAAGGAGATCGAGCTTGAGGACCCCTGGGAGAAGATCGGGGCCGAGCTCGTCAAGGAAGTTGCCAAGAAGACCGACGATGTCGCCGGTGACGGCACCACTACCGCCACCGTGCTGGCGCAGGCGCTGGTCCGCGAGGGCCTGCGCAACGTGGCCGCTGGTGCCAACCCGATGTCGCTCAAGCGCGGCATCGAGAAGGCCGTCGAGGCAGTTGCCGAGCAGTTGCTGAACGTTGCCAAGCCGGTGGAGACCAAGGAACAGATCGCGGCTACCGCGTCCATTTCCGCTGCTGACACCACGGTCGGCGAGATCATCGCTGAGGCCATGGACAAGGTCGGCAAGGAGGGCGTGATCACTGTCGAGGAGAGCAACACCTTCGGCCTGGAGCTAGAGCTCACCGAAGGTATGCGCTTCGACAAGGGCTACATCTCGCCGTACTTCGCCACCGACGCCGAGCGGATGGAGGCGGTGCTGGATGACCCATACATCCTGATCACCAACTCCAAGATCTCTTCGGTCAAGGACCTGCTCCCGCTGCTGGAGAAGGTCATGCAGTCCGGCAAGCCGCTGGCCGTCATTGCCGAGGACGTCGAGGGCGAGGCGCTGGCCACCCTGGTCGTCAACAAGATCCGCGGCACCTTCAAGTCGGTCGCGGTCAAGGCGCCGGGGTTCGGCGACCGCCGCAAGGCGATGCTCAACGACATGGCCACCCTGGCCGGCGGCCAGGTGATCAGCGAGGATGTCGGCCTCAAGCTGGAGACCGCCACGCTCGACCTGCTCGGTCGGGCTCGCAAGGTGGTCGTCACCCGGGATGAGACCACGATCGTCGAGGGCGCCGGTGACCCGGACCAGATCCAGGGTCGGGTCAACCAGATCCGCGCCGAGATCGAGCGTAGTGACTCCGATTACGACCGCGAGAAGCTGCAGGAGCGGCTGGCCAAGCTGGCCGGCGGCGTTGCGGTGATCAAGGTCGGGGCGGCCACCGAGGTCGAGCTCAAAGAGCGCAAGCACCGCATCGAGGACGCCGTACGTAACGCCAAGGCGGCCGTCGAGGAAGGTGTGGTGGCCGGCGGCGGCGTCGCGCTGCTGCAGTCCGGCGCTTCCGCGTTTGAGAAGCTGGACCTAGAGGGCGATGAGGCAACCGGCGCGAACATTGTCCGGATCGCACTAGAGGCCCCGCTCAAGCAGATCGCGGTCAACGCCGGCTACGAGGGCGGCGTGGTTGCCGAGAAGGTGCGCGGCCTGGAGGTCGGGCACGGTCTGAACGCATCCACCGGTGAGTACGTGGACATGCTGGCTGCCGGCGTCCCAGACCCGGCCAAGGTGGTCCGTTCTGCGCTGCAGAACGCCGCGTCAATCGCGGCGCTGTTCCTCACCACCGAGGCTGTGGTGGCGGACAAGCCGGAGAAGACCCCGGCGCCTGCGGGCGCGGGCGGTATGCCCGGCGGCGGAGAGATGGACTTCTGATCCATTCCTAGCCAAGAGCAGTAGCGACCAGGGGCGGCTCCCGGTTACCGGGGAGCCGCCCCTGCCGCACCCCCGCCGGCGTGCCGCCTGGGTGCTTGGCGCTTAGTGGTGGTGCATGCTGCCATGCAGGGCCGACCAGAGCAGGCCGGCGGCGATCAGGCCGGCCAGGACCGCGTACCACGGCTGGGAACCAGCCAACGCCAGCACCCCGGCAGCAACGAAACAGCCGCCGGCGATCAGTCGTAGGAGCCGGCTCGGGGTCATCTTAGGAGACCAGGACCTGCAGGCGGTCGTACTCACTTTGCAACGCCGTAGCCCGCTGCCGGAACGCCTCGGCTTCGGCCTGCTTGCCAGCCGCCTCTAGGCATTCCGCCAAATCCATCAGTGCCGAGATCAGCCAGGCGATCGACCCAAGGGTGGCGATTACGGCGGCAACCGTCGCCGGTGTGCCGCCACCGGCGAAGATGGCAACCCCACTGCCGAGCCCACACAGCCCGGCGCCGGCAATGTTGAAGTACTTGCTCGCGCATGCCATGTCGACTCCTCAGGCCACCGGCTCGTCGGCTTCGGTCTGCAGCTCGGCGGGGTCGACGCCGACCACGTTACGGACGTAGTCCTCGAAGCCCGAGACGGTCGCCAGCGTGTACAACTCCGGGAACTCAGCGGCCCAGTCGATGTCGAGGACCTGCTCGCTAGGGTCTTGCTGCCCGCTGCTCTGCCCGTCGCTGCTCTGGCTTCCGGCCGACTCGCCGGTGAGGACAGCCCACGTGTCAGCTCGCACCACCCCATCAGCGGTGAGGCCGTAGGCGGTTTGGAACTGGGCGACCGCCTGCTCCAGTTCGGCACCGAACTCCCCGCTGGCTTCCCCGCTGTAGTACCCGGCGTACTGGAGTGCTTGTTGCAGATACTGCACCCACTCGCCGCTCTGGCCCTGCTGTAGTTCCGGCTCGCCGGACATGGTGCCTCCCGTGGACCAATCCGGCACTTGCGCGAGATCTATCGCGCGACCGGTGGCTCATGCCACTGTCGCAGAGCAACAGGCCAGCTACCCGGTCCGGGTACAAAGACTGCCCGTTGGGGCGGTGCACTGGGTCCCGATGGACCCCAGGTTCGGTACCCCCGGGCTGGCCGGCTCAGCCGGTCGGCATGACGGGGCCAGGCAGCGGCAGGCTCGGGGGCGCCGACCCGGTCGGCGTCGGGTTGGCCGAGGGGGTGAGGATGCCGCTGGGTGTGGGCGTCGGCGTGCCGGTGGTGGCGGGGGGGCTGGTGGTCGGCGTCGGGGTGCTGGTCGTGGTCGGGCGGTTCGGGTTCGAGCCGCCGAGCACGTGGCCGAGCGTGGTGCCATTCCCGCCGGACAATGCGGTTCCCCGTACGCTCTCCAGACCGGTGAGTACGACCACGGCCAGCACGAAAGCGACCAGCGCACCAGCCCCGGCCAGCACCCACGGCACCCGGCTGGAGTGCGGCTGCCGTCGCTGGGCCCTGGCGTCCGGGCTGAGGGCTGGGTCACCGGGTGGGTCATCGCCGGTCCCGGTAGGAATCGTCGAGATAGCGGTTGGTCGGTGAGCGCTGATCATGGTCCGCCATGGGGTGGTGGATACCGCGGTCCTGGCCCGCTCCAGCGAGCGTAGGTACACGGTACTGGCGGTCTGGGTCACCACGCTGCCTATCGCAGCTCCAACGAGAGTGCCGGCGCTGCCTAGCCGGGAGCCGAGCAGGGCGGCGGTTACCGCGGCCAGTGCGCTGGCTAGGATTTGGGTGGTTTTGAGGTTGCTCCGGTTGGGGGTCCGCTCCTTTGTCATGATCTTCCTGGCTCGGGGTCGGGGGTGCGCCTCCTTCCTTACTCCAACGTGCAGCCGGCCGGAACCCCTCCCGGGTTGACCCGAGGGTGACCGGCGCCACGATCCTGCTGGTGTCTACAGTCGACTATCCACAGTGGACGTCGGTGGATCGGTCGGAGCCGACATTAGGGAATGAACCGTCGGTTTCGACCGGTTCTGTTGCTACCCGAATGGGTATGGCATCGGTCGAGCAGAGCAGGCAAGGTTGCGGGTATGACGACCGTTGCGTTCGCCGACACCGGGATGCTCGCTCGGCTGGTCGACCCGGCTAGCCGGGTCGACCCGTACCCGCTGTACGCCGCAATCCGCACGGGTGGCCCGGTGCAGTTCATTGAAAACGCACCGGTGGCGGTGGTCACGAGCTACCGGGCGTGCGAGCAGTTGCTGCACGACCCGCGGGGATCCAACGATCGGCGCAAGGCCCAGATCGTCGGGCGGTTTCCCGACGGTACGGCCACCGCTACCCCACCCGGGATCTCCCCGTCGTTTGTGTTCCTCGACCCGCCGGACCATACCCGGTTGCGCCGGCTGGTGAGCAAGGCGTTCACTGCCCGAGCGGTGCATCGGCTGGAGCCGTTCATCCGGCAGACCATCGACGACCTGCTCGACGCCGCTGACGCCCGCGGTCGGCTGGATGTGCTGGCTGACCTGGCCTACCCGCTGCCGGTGACCGTGATCTGCCGGATGCTCGGCGTGCCGCTGGCCGACGAGCCGCTGTTCAGCGCGTGGTCCACGCTGCTGATCAAGTCGCTGGACCCGGTGCTGGCCCTAACCGGCGCGATCAGCGAGGGGGTGGCCGAGCAGATGGCCGCCGCCGAGCAGATCGACCAGTACTTTCACCGGCTGGTCGCGCAGCGCCGTAGTGATCCGGGCGAGGACCTGCTGTCGGCACTGATCGCCGCCGAGGAGGCCGGCGATACCCTGACTGAGGCCGAGGTCGCCACCACCTGCATGCTGCTGCTGGTCGCCGGGCATGAGACCACTGTCAACCTGATCACGAACGGGGTGTTGGCGCTACTCCGGCACCCAGCCGCGTTGACCGCACTGCGCGGTGCCGACGACAGCGCCAGCCCGCCGCCGATCAATGCCGCCCGGGCTGACGCGGTGGTCGAGGAGACACTGCGCTACGACCCGCCGATCCAGTTCGCCGCCCGGATCGCGGCCGATGACATCGAACTGGCCGGCCAACGGCTGGAGCGCGGCACCGTTGCTCTGATGCTGGTGGCGTGCGCGCAGCGTGACCCGGCTGCCGGTCCGGACCCGGATCAGTTCGACCCTGGCCGGGCCGTGATCAAGCACCTGGCCTTCGGGCACGGCATTCATTTCTGCCTGGGCGCGCCGCTGGCCCGGCTGGAGGCGCGGCTGGCGTTCGGCCGGCTGGCGCAACGGGTGGTCGCGTCCCGGCTGGCTGTCGACCCGCCGCCGTACAAGGATCATCTGACGGTACGCGGGGTCTCCGCGCTGCCGGTGCACGCTGCCGGCATGCGGGGTCGAGACCTCGGTTGGTGAACGGCAGCGGGTGGTGACCGAGCGCTGACGTACCGTGGACCGATGCGACCGACCGCCGAGCAGCCGCGCCCCGACCGACCCCACCGGCGTGACCTGCTGAACCCACGGCAGCGGTGCGCCGACTTCGATCGACTGGACCGGCAGCGGTTCGACTTGGTGGTCATCGGCGGGGGCGTGACCGGTGCCGGGGTGGCGCTGGATGCGGCCAGCCGCGGGCTGTCGGTGGCGGTGCTGGAGGCCCGGGACTGGGCGGCCGGCACCTCTAGCCGGTCCAGCAAGCTAATCCACGGCGGGCTGCGCTACCTCGAACAGCTCAACCTGCGGCTGGTGCATGAGGCGCTGGTTGAGCGTGGCCTGCTGCTGCAGCGGCTGGCGCCACACCTGGTCCGGCCGGTGCCGTTCCTGCTGCCGCTGACCCGGCGGCTGGTGCAGCGGCCGTACTTCGGCGCTGGGGTGCTCGCCTACGACGTGTTCGCGGCCGCATCGCCGTACGGGCGGGGCGTACCGCATCACCAGCACCTGTCCCGGCGGGCCACGCTGGCGGAGTTTCCGGGGCTACGGCCAGAAGCGGTGGTCGGCGCGATCGAGTATTACGACGGGCAGGTCGATGACGCCCGGCTGGTGGTCGGGCTGGCCCGGACCGCAGCGCACTACGGCGCCGCCCTGGTCACCAGCGCCCGGGTCACCGGCTTGCTGCGGGACGGCGAGCGGGTGGTCGGCGCACAGGCCCGGGACTTGGAGACCGGCCGCGAGGTGCAGGTACGGGCCCGGGCCGTGGTCGCCGCCACCGGGGTGTGGAGCAACGACATTGGCGAGCTGCTGGGCGGCGGGGCGGGCCTGCGGGTACGGGCCAGCAAGGGCGTGCATTTGGTGCTGCCGCGGCACTGCATCGACGGCGCGGTCGGGCTGATCCTGCGTACCGAGCGCAGCGTACTGTTCGTGATCCCCTGGGGGCGGCACTGGATCGTCGGCACCACCGACACTGACTGGAACTTGAGCCGGGACCACCCGGCGGCCAGCTCCTCCGACATCGACTACCTGCTGGGATTGGTCAACCGGGTGCTGCGCCGGCCGCTGTCGCGGGCCGACATTCAGGGCGTGTACGCCGGGCTGCGGCCACTGCTGGCCGGCGAGTCGGAGGTCACCAGCCGGCTGTCTCGCGAGCATGCGGTGGTCGAGCTGGTGCCGGGGCTGGTGCTGATCGCGGGCGGGAAGTACACGACGTACCGGGTGATGGCCCGAGACGCGGTGGACGTGGCGACCCGGTACTGGCCGGGCGTGCCAGCCAGCCGGACGGCGTACCTGCCGCTGATCGGGGCCCGGGGCTACCGCGCGGCGTGGGCAGACCGCGAGCGGCTGGCCGCTCGGCACGGCCTGTCGCTTGGCCGGGTGGAGCGGCTGCTCAACCGGTACGGTGACCGGATCGGCGACCTGCTGGGGCTGATCGGGCAGCGACCGGAGCTGGCCCGACCGGTCTGCGGCGCGCCGGAGTACTTGCTGGCCGAGGCGTACTACGCGGCCGAGACGGAGGGCGCGCTGCACTTGGACGATGTGCTGACCCGGCGGATGAGGATCTCGGTGCAGACGCCGCACCGCGGGGATGCCTGCGCGGCCGAGGTGGCCGAACTGATCGCGCCGGTGCTGGGCTGGGGTGCGGCGGTGGTCCGGCGCGAGGTCGAGCACTACACGGCCCGGGTGGCAGCCGAACGCGACTCGCAGACGATGCCTGATGACCACACCGCGGACGCCGCGCGGCTGGGCGCCCCGGACGTCCGCGGCGCCACCACGGTCGAACTCCGCTAGCTGAGCTAGTGGCTGGTGTCCTCCCACTCAGGTGGCCGGCCGGGCCGCATCACATCGGGCGATGAGGGGCTGGCTGGGCTGTGGGGGGTGGCGTCGACGACCGCCTCGGTAATGCTCGCCGCAATCAACACGGCCTGGCTAGTCGGATCTGCCGGCCACCCCAGCGTCGCGCTGGTTGCCTCAGTCTGTGCTTCGATCTCAGCGACCAACACCGCGATGCCCACGGCTGCGGCGGCGGCCTGGGCAGGATCGGCGACCTCATCCATGTCGGGAAGTAGGCCGTCGGGACATCGGCCGGTGCCGTCATCGTTTAAGCCAAGCTCGTCGGCGCTGGGCGGGTCTTCCTCGGGCAGTCCGCCGGGCATGCCCCCGATCGTGCCGGCCAGCTCAGTGCCGCCGGGTTGATCCGTGGTCGAGCCGAGTTGGCTGCCCGTGGTGCTGCCGTTCGAGGTGTCCACCCTCGGGTGCGCGCCCTCGCCAGGCGGCGGCTGGTCGGCCGCCAGCTTGCTGGCTAGCCCGGGCAGGTGGTAGCTCACCGAGTCCGGCACCTCGAGCCAGGCCTGTCGGTAGCCGTCGTACGCCAGCTTCAGCCAGCCGCGGGCCAGCTCGTCTACCTTGGTACGAGCGGACTCCATGTCGTGACCCTTGCCGTACAGCCGGGTGCTGGTCTTGGTGCTGCGGAAGTCGTTCAGCGCTTGCTTGGCGCGGTCCTGCCCCGCCGCGGCCGACCACAGCGCGTTCCTGATCGAGGTCATGGCGCCGGCGAGGCTGACCGCGCTGTCGTGGATCCGTTGCAGCGCGCGCTGGCAGGCGGCCGCCGCCATCCCGTCCCAGTCCTGGGCCAGTGCGTACGCCTTGTGCTTCAGGTCGAGGGACAGCTCGGTCAGGTGGCTCGCCGCGCCGCCCCAGGCCGAAGCCGCGGCGTACAACGTGCTCGGTGTGACCGCGTCAAGCATCCGCGTGATGGCCCGCCGGTCGTAGCCGGCGGGGGTGAGGACAACGATGTCGTCCTTGCTGACCGGCAGCCGGACCGGTGCTGCGTCGCCGGCCGCCACAGCTCCGCTGCCGGCGGGCCGCGCCAGTGCCTCGCGTTTGGGTGTGACGCGCGACCGGGCGTCGGCCTGCTCGTAGGTCTGGGCGGTCTGGAGGAGCAGGTGGCCGGCCGCGTGGTAGTCCGCCAGCAACGTTTGGTACGCCGTGGCCAGGTGCCCCATCGCCTCCTCGCAGGCTGCCCGGGTGCGTACCGCGCTGTTCCAGCTACCCCACGCCGCACCGAGCCGGGTGGCACTGGACAGCCGATCCGGCCCGCCGGGGGCGCCGTGGCACCGGCTGGCCTGATCCAGCAACGCTTGTCCAAGACTGCGCAGCGTGTCGCTGCGTACCCGGAACAAGTGCACGTCGCCGTCCACCGCCGGCCAGCCTGCCAACGGCCCGGTGTCGGGCTTGCCTGCTCCACGCCCCATCAGCCGCCCCTCCCGATATGACCGGTCTATCGTGCCGTACCGCGGACCACCGGCAGGGAGGGGTGGGGCCAGCTTGCTGCCAGCCGATTCGTCCATTTCTGCGGGCGTAACCTGCCGGTTATGACGCCGAAGACTATGCCACTGACTCCGGAGCTGCATGACTACCTGGTCGCGCACGGCAGCCCGCCCGATGAGATCCAGCTCGATTTGATCGAGGAGACGCAGCGGTTGCTGCCGGAGCAGGCCAGGATGCAGATTGCGCCGGAGCAGGGTGCGTTCATGACCATCCTGACCCGGATCATCGGGGTGCGGCGGGCGGTCGAGGTCGGCACGTTCACCGGGTACTCCGCGCTGTGCATCGCCCGAGGGTTGGCCAGCGACGGCCGGCTGCTGTGCTGCGACATCAATGAGGAGTACGCCGCGCTCGCCCGTCGCTACTGGCAGCGGGCCGGCGTCGCTGACCGGATCGAGCTGCGGATCGCCCCTGCGCTGCGCACCCTGCGGGCGCTGCCGGCCGAGCCGGTGTTTGAGCTGGCGTTCATCGACGCCGACAAGGAGGGCTACCTCGACTACTGGGCCGAGATCGTGCCTCGGATCCGCTCCGGCGGAGTGATCCTGGTGGACAACACGCTGTCGCACGGACGGGTGCTGGCGGACCATCCAGACGGCGCGGCCGCCGCGATCAAACACTTCAATGAGCAGGTGCGGACCGATAAGCGGGTGGACCTGGTCATACTGCCGATCGCCGACGGATTGACCTTGGCCCGCCGCCGGTAAGCGACCCACCGCGAAGGCAACTTCGGCCGCTACTGACGAACCCAGGTCCGACCAGGTAGGGCGATGACTGATCGACATCCACCGTCCAGGGAAGTGAGATGAAAGTGTCAGACCCCATCGACATGATGTGTCCATGACCTGGACCGCTCCGGAGATCACCCGCACTGATCCACCGTTGGTCGGCAACGAGCGCACCATGCTTGACGGTTGGCTGGATGCTCACCGCCAGACACTGCTGTTCAAGTGCGCCGGGCTAACTGCCGAGCAGCTCACGCTACGCAGCGTCGAGCCGTCGTCGTTGTCACTGCTTGGCCTGGTGCGGCACATGGCCGAGGTGGAGCGCTGGTGGTTTCGGCGTAGCTTCGCTGGCGAGCAGCTTGGCGACTTGTATTGCAGGGAGGCCAGCCCGGACGGTGACTTCGATGAGATCCACCCCGCCGACGCCGAGACCGACTTCACCACCTTCGCCACCGAAGTCGCGCTTGCCCGCAAGGCGGTGGCCGGTCGCTCGCTGGAGGAGACCTTCCTGTCTACTCGGCAAGCCGAAATGAGCCTGCGCTGGGTATACGTCCATATGATCGAGGAGTACGCCCGCCACAACGGCCACGCCGACCTGATCCGGGAGCGGATCGATGGGGTGACCGGGGGTTGACAGCCGCGCCGGGGTCACCCGCATGCGATCTCAGGGCAGTCTGGGGCCGCCGGCTCAAAATGAACAGCAGCCTGCCCGGAGCGACCAACCCGGCCAGCGGGGCCATCATCAAGGTATGACCCTACATAGCAGCTCACCGTCGGGCGTGGTCGGTCTGGCCGGACGGGTCTTTGGCCAGGAAGATATGACAGTCCGCAGTGCGGATCTCCTTCTCGCGGGCGAGATGCTGCCGTTGATCAGCCCGGCGCGCCTGTACGTCTGTGGGATCACCCCCTATGACGTGACCCACCTCGGGCACGCCGCCACCTTCGTCTGGGCCGATGCCCTCGCTGCGGTGCTGCGGATGGCCGGCGTCGAGGTCGTGACCTGCCGCAACGTGACCGACGTGGATGATGTCCTGACCCGCGCGGCAGGCAGCCACGGCCGCTACTACGACGACTTTGCCCTCGGTCAGGAGTATTTGTTCGAACGGGACATGAGGGCTCTCGCCGTGGATCGGCCGGCGTACGAGCCGCGCGCCCGCCATCACATCGCGCAGGTTGTGCAACTTGCCGTCGCCCTGCTCGTCACCGGAGATGCCTACCAGCGCGAAGGCCACGTCTTCTTCCGGGGGTCCGGTGTCGTCGAGCGCGCCGGGTTGACCCGCGCCCGGGCGCTTGAGCTGGCTGCTGAGTACGGCGACGACCCGGCAGACAGTCTGCGGGACGATCCCCTCGACGTCCCGGTCTGGCGTCCCTCTGGCAAGCAGGACCCGGCGTGGCCAAGCCCATGGGGATGGGGCCGACCCGGGTGGCACGCCGAGTGCGCCGCGATGGGCCTGTCAGTCCTCGGGTCTAGCGTCGATGTCCTTGTCGGGGGCGAGGACCTCGCCTTCCCGCATCACACCTACCTAGCGGCCATGGCCGAGGCCGCGAGGCGGGTCGCTCCCTTCACGAGACGCCACCTGCACATCGGCGCAGTGCACCAGGATGGCGCCAAGATGGCGAAGTCGACCGGCAACCTGACTCTCGTCTCCGATCTCTTGGTAGACCATCCGCCGGCAGCGGTGCGGGTGCTCTTGCTGGACCGGGCTTGGAACCAGCCGTGGGAGTACCGGGCGGAGCAACTTGCCGCCGCTACCGCCAGGCTCGAGCGGCTGTACTCGGCGGCTGGTCGGCCCAACACCTCAGCCGCGGCAAGCACCGCCGTCACGGCAGCGCTACTCCACGACCTCGACGTTTCCCACGCCCTGGACCTCGCAGAAGATGAAGGTGGCGAGGCTGCCCGTCTTGTCCTGCGGGTCCTGTCTCTCGCATGACTGACTGGCGGTCCAGGCTGCTCCGCAAGCAAGCTGATGATGGACCTGGGCGAGCGGATCACGCCAGCTCGGCGGCAGATCCGCGCCCTGACGGTCCGAACCCGCGGGTGGGACCTCTCATGACTAGGATGATGCGGCATGGCATCACTGCAGACCCTAGAGCGCCGGATTATCGCGCTAGAGGCCCGACTGGCGGAGGTGGAAGGCGGCTATGGCCCAATACCACTAAGTTAGGCACCTATGTGGTAGAATTTGGTGGTGGCGAGGGCTGG
>OBLV0100000032.1_pt1 | contig 106941 bp, 96 predicted proteins | sample 1520071 | NCBI WGS metagenome assembly OBLV01 (sample SAMEA3888446, study PRJEB22518) | metagenome | reverse complement strand
TCCTGGAAATCCAACAAGCCTGGGCGCTCGCCGCCGCATAACCGCAAAAGTCGAGGAAGTCAACACCGCGCCGGGTATGGCGTACCAGAGCAATTTTCCGACTGGTACGCGGCTTCTCGGATTCAGCTACGAACTCACGGTGCTAGCCATGCTACGCTCGTGCCTGTGGACGAAAGACAGGTAATCCTTTCCGTTCCCCGGAGACGGCAGCGGTTCGACGCTTGCCATTGGCGAGAGGAGGGCTTCGCCTCCGCTGAGGAGGCGGAGCATTGGGGGCATCGTGCGTGCGGCATCGCATGCGTCGGCATGCTAGTCGAGTACTACTGTGGCGTCCGACCTTCGTTGGCCGAGCTGCTCCGGGAAGGCTTGCAGCGGAACGCCTATTCAGCTCGTGGCTGGGTTCACGCCGGGCTGGCCGACCTGCTCGATGCGCACGGCGTGCCATCGCAGGCGGCCCCGTTTGACAATCCAGACGACCTTGCGCGCGTCGTGTTGGGGGGCAGGCCGGTCATCGCTTCTGTCACGGATGAATTCCCCATGGACGGCAGGAAGGGTGGCCATCTTGTTGTGGTGACGGGTGTCGCGGTTGGCGGTGCAGCGGGTCTGACCGTGTATTTCAACGACCCGTCGGGGTGGGGCGATACGCACGGCAGTGTCGGAGGTGACCGGTTCGGTGCGAGTTTCACCGGCCGCACGGTGGCCCCGACGGTTCCGCCGGTCGGGGGGTTGCCCGGATTCAGGACAAGCCTGTGCTAGAGTCCCGAGGCACTGTGATGCCGACATGCCTGCGCTTGTGTGGCGGGAAGGGCTCCCCATGATCGAAATCGCCGATCTCCTCGCCGTCGGCTCTGCGGCGCTGATCGGCCACGGGCCTTCATCTTTTCCGGGCGTGTCGGTCAATAGTCGGGAAATCGTCCCGGGGGAGCTGTTCTTCGCGCTCAAGGGAAACCGCGACGGCCACGAATTCGTCTTGGACGCTATACGCGCGGGAGCGGCCGGGGTGGTGGTCGAGCGGGAGATCCCTGGCGTTCCCGCCGGTACGACGGTGGTGAAGGTCGCGGACACCCTTACCGCCTTGCAGAGCGCCGGTGCCGCTAGGCGCGCCCGTTCCGACGCCACGGTTATCGCCGTGACCGGAAGCGTGGGCAAGACCACGACGAAGAGCATGCTCGCGCACGTCCTCGGCTCGCGGTTCCCGGTGCTGAGCAACAAGAAGAGTTTCAACAACCACATCGGCGTACCCCTCAACCTCTCCAGCATTGGCCCGGAGCACACCCATGTCGTTGCTGAGATCGGCACGAACCACCGAGGAGAGATCGACGCACTTGCCGCCCTCGTGAGTCCCGACATCGCCGTCGTCACAAACGTGGGCTTCGCGCACATCGGGAACTTCGCCAACCGCGCGGAGTTGGCTGACGAGAAGACTGACCTGCTGCGTCGCGTTCGGCCCGGGGGACTGTGGATCATCAACGGTGATGACGAGCTGGTGCGCTCGGTCGTCGCCCGACAGCCCCCGCCGGAAGGCATCCGGATGGTCCGGGTCGGCTTCGAGATCGGCAACGACATCCAGGCCAACGACGTCCGCTTCGACGAGTCCGGCACCACGGGCACCGTGACGACCGACGGTGTAACCACCCGTTTCGAGGTGGCGATCTCAGGGCGGCACTTTGTCTACGCCGTGCTCGTCACCCTCGCGGTAGGCCGCGCTTGCGGCATCAGTCTCGAGGGCGGCGTCGAGGCGCTGCGGACGTTCACGGCACCTCCGGGACGGGCCTCCCTCGCGCGGGTGACGCCGAACCTGCTGCTCCTTGATGACAGCTATAACGCGAGTCCCGACGCGACGCTCGCGGCGCTGGAATTGCTCGGCGGCATGCCCGCCGCGGTGCGCATCGCGATGCTCGGGGAGATGCGGGAACTCGGCGGCCACTCCGGCGAGCTGCATGCGCTCGTCGGCAAGACCGCCGCGTCCGCGGCCACTCACCTTATCGTCGTTGGGGAAGCCACCCGCGACCTGGTCGATGCCGCGCATGCCGAGGGCTTCGATCCCGCCCGCATCTGGAGCGTGCTGTCCGCCCGCGACGCCTTGGCGATTGTCGCCCCGATCGTCGCCGCAGCCGACACGAGCTGCGCCGTCCTGGCCAAAGGCTCCCGCCTCATGCACATGGAACGCGTCCCTCTGGGATTGGCCGGCGCCACCGTGGGGTGCTCTCTGGCCGTTTGCCCGCTCTACATCCACTGCGCCGACTGCCCGAAGCTGGAGGCCGGTTGATGCCCACCGGCTGATGCATACCTCCGTGCCCTACCGGGGAAACGCCAGCACTTGACTGTCCAAACTAGACCGTGGTGAGTACGACGCGCTGATCCTCGCCGTTGCTGAGCTGTAGCGGATGGGTGCTGCTGTTGCCTAGGCGCCCGTGCCCTCATCGATGCCGTTCCGCGCTGAGGCCACCTCACGCAAGCGCAGCGCGTGCTGCCATCACGGTCGTTGTTGCGCGAGTACGTGGCATCGTCGGGAGAAGCCTGTCGCGGCAGTTCGGGCCAGTAACGGTATTGTGAGCAAGAGACCAAAGGGGAGCCTGTTGCGTTGGTGCCCCCGACCATCCCGACGCCGAACGGGAAGGCGCGGCCATGCCGAAGCGAATCACCCCTATTGACCCAACTATTGGCGAGCGGATCCGGGCCCGCCGACAGCTACGCGGGTGGAGTGTGCGGGTTGCCGCTGACCGGGCTGGAGTCAGCAACTCCACGCTTTCCAGGATCGAGCGTGGCCTGATTTCCGCAGACAACCGGTTCGTGCTGGCCGATATCGCCGCTGGGTTGGAATGCTCGGTCGCCGAGCTGACTGGGCAGCCGGTCAGTGTCGCGGACACAGTTGTTGCGGCTGCGCAGGCCAAGATGCCTGCCGTACGAGCAGCCTTGGTCGAGATCGACCTGTCCTATGAGCCAACGTGCCAGCCCCGCCCGCTTCCTGAACTAGAAGCCGAACTCGCCTTGAATCAGGACCTGCGGTTCATGAAGTCCGACTTTGCCGGGTTGGGTGGCCGGCTGCCACGACTGCTCCGTGAGCTGCACGCTACTGCTGCCGGGCCGGATCGGGACCGCGCGCTGCGGCTGCTCATTGAGGCTATTTTTCTGGCGCGTGACTATACGGCTGGGGTGGGCTACCCCGGTGACGCCTGGATAGCCGCCGACCGGAGCCGTCAGGTGGCCGAGACCACCGAAGACCCGGTGATGCTGGCGTTTGCTGAATGGACCCGGGCGTTGGTGTGCACCGGTACCGGCATGTACGCGCCAGCACTGACCATGGCGACCCGGGCGGTGAACGAACTGCAGCAGGGTCTGTCCAACGACCGGGCGCCGGAGATGTTGAGCATGCTGGGCATCCTGCAGCTCATCGCCGGGTTCGCCGCACGCGGCATGCACCGCGCGGACGAGGCTGCCGGCTGGGTCGCCGAGGCGGTCAAAACGGCAGCGACCACCGGCGAGACGAACGACTACCGCCTCTTCTTCGGGCCCACCAATGCACACATCTGGCAGGTCTCTATGGAGGTTGACGGGGGTGATCCCGGCAAGGCGGTCGAACTGGCCCGCGGCGTCAACCCGATGATGCTCAATGCCCAGAACCGGCAGGCCACCTACTACGAAGACACCGGGCGCGCCCTGGCCCGCCTCCATCGGCCTGATGCCGATGCTGCCGCAGTACGCATGCTGCTGACCGCCGAACGCCTCGCGCCGCAGTCGATCCGGCTATCCACGACCGCCCGCGAAACCGCGCGGGGCTTGCTGGAACGGGCTAGGCACCAAGCTGGCGGCAGCGAGCTGCGTGGCCTGTGCGAGCGCCTACACGTCGCCGGGTAGCGGTGTGGTGCGTGATCGCACCCCCCGCCAGCCGGGCCACACCGGGTTAGGAGCGCGGGCCGTACCAATGCTTGTCTCCGGCCACCACGTCCCCACTTACCGTTGTCGCGGCGTGGAAGTGGACGCCGGGCGAGGGGACCTGCCGGTCCGGGCGTGGCGCGCAGGTCGGGAAGCCAGGTAGTGCCCCAGTAGCCGACGCCGGCAGCCAGAACGCAGCGGCCGCCTCGGTTGGGTCGGCGAGTTCGGTGAGCAGCCGCAGCGCGACGGGCGGCGGGTCTGTACGTGACCACAGCGGGTCACCACCCCACCGCGGTACGCCGAGCCCGGCGAGGGCACGCGCCAGCACGCCGTGGTCGGCGGTATCAGGCTGCTCGACCGCGTACGCCGGATGCGGGAGCCCCGCCCCGATCCCGTCGGCGGTGGGCGCGAGCGCGGTGCCGACCGCGTCGACCAGCCGGCCATCGAGCTGGCCCACGCCAGCCAGCACGATCCGCAGCCGGAACACGGCTCCCTGGTAGCGCCGGGCGGCATCGCGGTAGAGCCGCTCGGCCAGCACGGCGCCCGGGTCGGGCGCCAGCCGCTGCGCCGACCGGCCGTAGATCCCCGCCCGGTAGAACTCACCCTCGCGCGCCAGTGGGCCGAGCCGGTCTGCTATCTCGGCGAGGAGCTGGGTGAACTTCGGTGGCACCCGCCACGGCTCCAGCCCTACGGTCAGCATGGTCGGCGCCTGGGCGCTGAGCAGGGCGTCGAGTACGGGCAGCCAGCGCTGCGGGTTGGGTCGGAACGGCGCGACAGCGAAGTAGTACCGCACGCTTGCGTCCGGCCGGGTCGGCGTCGCGACGAGGCAGCGTCGGCGCAGCTCGGCAAGCTCCACCCGCGGACCTGGGCTGACTGGCTCACGCCGGGCTGAGCCGAACGGGCACAGTACGGCCCGTAGTTCCTCCGGGTCGTCAATCGGGCCACCGACGACGTGGCTGGGCAGGACGGCCAGCCGAGCGGCGGCGGACCCGGCGGTTAACCGGGCCCGCTCCTCGGTGGCGCCCCCCGCCCGGCCGAGCAGCCAGCCACTGAGCCGGCCGGTGCCCGGTGTGGCGATCCAGCGGGCCTCGAACGCGTTGTCGCCGTCGGCGCCGAGCTGCCGTTCGAGGAACCGGACGTCCTCGGCATGCGCGTTGCGGTAGCGCCCATCCTCGGTCAGGTCGGCGTACCCACGGGTCTGGGTGAGGTCGGTCGCGGCGGTGAGCTGGACGCCGTACCAGGCCCGCCAGCCATCCGTGGCACGCTCGACCAGCAGGCCGCCTGCCCCATCGCTCAACTCAGGACGACCGGCTGATCGGGCTCGAGCGACACCTCGCTGCCAAAGGTCGCCGCGCCGCCGAACGTCGGGGCCATGGGCTGCCGCACCTCTGCGGCCGCGGTTTCGATGGCGCCGCGCAGCGAGTTGTGCACGACCTCCCGCAGCGCCTTGGCCGGCTCCACCGTCAGCAGGACCGCGAGCGGTCCCTTGTTGCTGAACTTTTCCGCGATCCACTGCCGAACCATGGCGGCCGGCTTCTGCCGCCGCCACAGCGTCCAGCCCAGGAACAGGTCGGCGCCGAAGGCGAACACTGAGACATATGCCGAGTACTTGCCGGCGCGGACCCGGAGGATTTTGCGTTCCCTCCGGTCCGGCGGCGCGCTGCGGGTCGTGCGCTCCGTGACCTCAGCGGGAACCCGGTGGTCCTCGGTGAGCGATCGTTGGATCTTCAGGTACGCCTTCGGGGCGACGCCGGCCTGACCGTCCAGGAGCAGATGCCAGTCGCTGAGTAGCTCGTCGTACGGCCATAGCGCCCATATCAGGAGGACGACACCCAGCAGGAAGACGAACATGCCGCCACCGGCGCTCGCGGTGCCGGCCATGACCAGGCCAGCGATGATTATCAGAACTGAGAAGAACACATTGCGCAGGGTCCGCTTGGCGACGCCCGAGTCCACAGTGTCGAGAAACTTTTCCTCGGTCTCGCCGGCCCGCTGGTAGAGCAGCCGAATTCCGACGTAGGTCTCCTGCGGTGCCACCACATCGCCGGCGGCCCATCTGTTCTGGGGGGTGTATTGGTTGGGGTTCATGCTCATCCGTAATCTGAAGTTGGGACGGGAAGGCATCAGGATCACGGCCACCACCCTGTCCTGTCCTGGCTTGATGCGAGATTCACTCTTCCGGGGGACGGCGAGCGACCTTTTGGTGATGGGTATTGGTCCATCTGCCGTATTGGACAAATAGTGGACGCCATTAGCGTCCGGTGTCGTACACATGTTTGTCGCCACCGACCACGTCGCCCCGGACGCGTACCGGACCAGCGAAAGTAATCCCACCGCGGCTGCCGCGCGACGCAGAGTGATCGGCCGCCGGCGCCGGCGTGGCCGGGCCCGGCTCTGCTCCGACCGGAACCGGCGAGGCGTGCCGGGGAAGGTGGAGCCACGCCCGGGCGGTGGTCTCCTTGACCCGGATGGTGACCGGAACGTAGACGTCGGGGTCAATCCCGCCGTCCCCGTCAGCGATCACGTCCTGATAGAAGGAGTCGGAGACTGCCACAGCGACGGTCGCGGTCTGCGGCGCCGCGGCCAGCGCGTCCTTGAGTTCTGGGGCGTCCAGCAGGCGGGCGAGCAGGATCTTGGCCCGGCCGGTAACGTCGAACTCGTCGTACCGGACCTCCCCGGCGTGTACCGCGACCCGCACCCGGATCTGGGTGGTGGGACCGGCCTGCCGGTTATGCTGACGCAGCCGCCTGGCCAGCGTGTCGAGCAACGGGTCGACCAGCCGCGACTTCGGGAACTCGGGTGGGACGATCACGATCATCCCGTCGCCCTGGTAGGTATGCCCGCATGCTGCCCAGTCGATCCCGCTGGACTCGAACGACTCCCGAAGCGCGCCGAACAGCACGGCGCGGACCGTCACCAGCGCATTGCTGTTACGCCGCAGGTCACCCGACTTCTCCACATCGACGGAGAAGAGGGCCCGGTGCAGCGGCTCGGATGCGGACATGTGTTCACCGTCTAATATGGGGCCGCATGATGAGATCCACGGCAGGATACCGTATGAGTCAGTGGGCTGGCGGCGAAACAATGGAGGCGGCGGATGGATGAGCGTCGACTCGGCTATCCGGGTGTCTTCTGGAGTCTGCTGAACGACGAGCAACGGGATGCGATAAGCGCCGTCGCGACAGTGCGTCGGTTTCCGCCGAACACCGTTCTTATTCGCGAGGGGGACCGCTCACGGTCGGTGTATGTCCTGATCTCCGGGCAGGTCAAGGTGGTGTCAGCCGGGCCGGGCGGACACGACGCCGTGCTCGCCGTCCGTGGCGCCGGCCACATCATCGGGGAGATGGCCGCGATCGACAGCATGCCCCGCTCGGCGACGGCGCGCAGCCTTGATGAGGTCACCGCGCTGTGGCTGTCCGAGCAGGCGTTCGCCGGCCTCCTCCGCCACCAGCCGGGCATCGTCGCCGTCGTCCTGAAGATCATGACCGCCCGGCTGCGGTACGCCAACCTGCGACGCACAGAGTATGGCGACAGCCCGACGCCGGTTCGGCTCGCCGCCCTGCTGGTTGAGCTCGCCGACCGGTACGGGACCGCGACGCCGGACGGCACGCTCATCAGGCTCCAGCTCAGCCAGCACGACCTGGCCGGACTGGTCGTAGCCTCACCGGTGGCTGTTACCCGCGCGCTGAAGGCATTGCGGGACCAACGCGTGATCAGCACCGGCCGGCAGCGAGTGGTCATCCACCAGCTCGACGCCCTGCGTGCGCTCGCCGCCCCGCCGTCCTGAGGTACGTTCGGCGGCCCACCACCGATCACCTGGAGGCACTGAATGGGCAGGTGCGTCGGCCCTGTGATCGTCTCGCCACCAACAGGATCCACCAAGGCGTACCACTGGTAGTGGGCTATGTTGCCGGCGACGGTTGGGTAGAGGGGTGGCATGGAGAGGCCGTACTGGGCACCGGAGGGCGTGGATGTAGAGCAGCCCAGCGCCGCCCGCGTCTACGACTACTGTCTGGGTGGCTCGCATAACTTCCCGGTCGACCGGGCGATAGCCGAGGAGGCGACCCGGGCCATGCCGGAGTTTCCCCGGGTGCTGCGGGAGAACCGGGCGTTCCTTCGTCGGGCCGTACGGCATCTGGTCGGCGAGGGTATCGACCAGCTCCTCGACATCGGGTCGGGCATTCCGACCGTAGGAAACGTGCATGAGGTAGCGCAGCGGGCCAACCCCCATGCGATCGTCGTGTACGTCGATATCGATCCGGTCGCCGTCGCGCACAGCCAGGAGATCCTCGCCGGCAACGACCGGGTTGCGGTCGTCCAGGCCGACCTGCGCCGGCCGGAGGAAATCCTGGCCGACGCACAGACCCGCAGGCTGTTGGACCTGTCCCGACCGTTGGGATTGCTCATCGTGGGGATGCTGCATTTCCTGCCCGACTCCGACAACCCGGTCGGCATCGTTCGCCGGCTGGGAGAGAAGCTGGCCTCCGGCAGTTACCTCGCGCTCTCGCACGCCAGCTACGACCAGCCCGAGGGCGCGGATGTGTACAACCTCGCATCGCAGACCAGCACCCCGATGTATTTCCGCAGTTGGCAGCAGATCAAGGAACTCTTCGACGGCTTCGAGCTCATCGAGCCGGGCTTGGTGCACTTCCCGCTCTGGCGTCCGGACTCACCGGCGGACATAGGTGAGCATCCGGAGCGGCTTGCTGCCTTCGCCGGGGTGGGCCGGAAGTGACCAGTTGGGTGCGGTCGTCGCCGACCGCGGCGCTTGGTGGGTGGATCTCGGGAACTACGGACAGTACGGACCTATGCGCTGAAGAGTAGCTACCTCGGCGGTCAGGCGTTGTAGGCGGCGATCCGGGCCTGCCGTACGGCCGTCCACAGTGGACGCAGCGCGTCGGTACGGGCCTGCGCCGCCCGGCCGGTCAGCGCGCCGCCGGGCGCATCGGCCGCAGCCAGGTCCAAGACCGTGGCCAGCCGGTCGGCCTGCGCCAGCAGCCGCACGGCGCGCGGGTCGTGGCCGGCCGGCAGGGCCGGCGCAGTGGCGCGCCGGCGCAGCCGGGAGACCTCGTCGGCCACCTCGGACCGCCACGACGCGGCGTCTACCGTGGCCAGCTCCCGGGCCGCGGCGCGCAGCGCCTCGGTCAACTCCCGCTCGGCGTCCGGCAGGCTCGGTGGCGGGCTGGCTGGTGCCGGTGGCAAGTCGTGGTACGCCTGCCACCGTACCCGTACCGTCACGCTCCCGACCGCCGAACCGTGCCGGCTGACCACCGGCACCAGCCCCAAGGCGCCGGCCAGCACCCCCTCGCCGACCTCCATCGCGGCCACGCTGAACGGTCCCGGGCCGGGTAGTCCGCGCGGGTCGCCGGGCACCGGCAGCACCACCCGCAACGAGCCCACCCCGCGATCCCGCCAGGCCGACAGCGCCCACAGCAACGGCACCTCGCCCGAGGCGCCGGGCAGCCCGGTCACCCGGTGCGGCTCGTCGTGCCGGGTGACCCGCTCGACCAGCTCGTCGTACCCGACCCGGTTGGCCAGCCAGGCGGTGCCCCACACCCCGAGCAGACCGGACCGGACAGGCGACATGAGGCCGAGCCTACGACGGGTCCCGCCCGGTGCCAGATAACGTGGTCAACCGTGCGCAACCAGCGGGACGGCGGCAACCGCCGGGACGGTACGGATCGCTACGGCTCCGACGTGCTGGCCAGCGACGGCGCGGCCGGCGGCCGTCGGCGGGTGACCCGGGTGGCCGAGGTAGCGGCCGAAGCCGACCTGGTTGTCGAGGAGGCCGGCTCGGGGTTCTGTGGTGCGGTGGTCGACTGCGGCAAGGACGCGGTCACCCTGGAGGATCGACATCAGCGGCGCCGGGTGTTTCCGCTGCTGCCGGCCGGGTTCCTGCTGGACGGCGCCCCGGTCACCCTGGTCCGGCCGGCTGGACCCCCGCCGCCTCCCGCGAATCGGCGCCGGACCGCATCCGGCTCGGTTGCGGTGGCCGGCGCGCCGGCCCGGGTGGCCCGGGCCAGCCGGATCTACGTCGAAGGGCTGCACGACGCCACCCTGGTAGAGCAAGTGTGGGGCGATGACCTTCGGATCGAGGGGGTGGTGGTCGAGCCACTGTCCGGCATTGACGAGCTGCCGCAGATCGTCGCCGGGTTCGCCCCCGGGCCGGGCCGCCGGCTCGGCGTACTGGTCGACCACTTGGTGGCCGGCAGCAAGGAGTCCCGGATCGTGGCCCAAGTCACCGGCTCGCATGTGCTGGTCACCGGGCACCCGTACGTAGACATCTGGCAGGCGGTCAAGCCAGCCGCGGTCGGCATTGCCGGCTGGCCCACGGTGCCCCGGGACGTGCCGTGGAAGGAGGGCGTCTGTCAGGCTCTAGGGGTGCGGGACACGGCTGAGATGTGGCAGCGGGTACGGCGGGGCGTACGCAGCTACGCCGACTTGGAGGTGCCACTGCTGCGCGCGGTCGAGGAGCTCATCGACTTTGTGACCACCGATGGCTAAGCGTGGGATGGGCTCGGTGGGCCGGCTGGTGTTCCTGGCGCTCGGTGTCGTCTTGCTGGCGCTGACCGCGGTGTTTTGGTTCAACTTCCTGGTCAAGCCGATTCGGGCGGTGGTGCAGGGAGAGCGGACCATGGTCAGCGTCACGCACTGCGACACCGGCGGCAAGCTCACGACGTGTTACGCGACGTGGCGCGGTAAGGCTCCGGGCAGCGGAGAGCTGTCCGGCGAGGGCAAGCCTGGTCAGCGGATTGCCGCTTACGTCAACCAGGGTGTGGCGTACGGCACGGCGTTCCATGACTGGACCGGGCGGGTGGTGATCGGGCTGGTGGGGCTCGGGTTCGCGGTGATCGCCCGATACTTGCTGGGTACGGCGGTCCGGACCAGACGCTGACTTGGCAGGGTGTTGCCTCCTACCGGCGCCGCATCATCCTGCCAGGAGCCGTGGCTGCCCATTCGGGCACCACCAGTTGCGGCGCCCAGCCGCATATTTCTGGCAGGATGATCTGGTGCCTTGGGTGCTGATCTGGCTGATCGCGGCGGGAGTCCTCGCGATCGCTGAGGTGTTGTCCCTTGACCTTATCCTGATCATGTGCGCGGGCGCGGCCGGGGTGACTGCGGGTGCTGCAGCGCTGGGCGCCTCGGTCGCCCTGCAGGTCGTCGTGTTCGCGGTGGTCGCGGTCGGGCTGTTGTTCTTGGTCCGGCCGGTCGCGCAGCGGCACATGCTGAGGAGTACCCCGCACACCGCGACCGGGATCGAGGCGCTGGTCGGAAAGAAGGCGGTGGTGCTGCGTACTGTTGATGCCCACAACGGGCTGGTCAAACTACACGGAGAAGAGTGGTCGGCGAGGTCTTTCGACCCGCACCAGGTGTTCGAGGTGGGGCGTACTGTCGCTGTCATGGAGATCAAGGGCGCTACCGCCCTCGTCTGGGGTGATCCGTAATGGGTGTGCTTATCGCACTGGCTGTCCTCGTCGTGCTGGTCCTCGTGGTCATGGCCCGGGCCTTGATCCGGGTCCAGCAGGCTCAGGCCTACGTCATCGAGCGGCTGGGGAGGTTTCACGGGGTGCTCAACCCCGGTCTGAACTTCGTCGTACCGTTCTTCGACGCGGTCCGGGCCCGGATCGACCTGCGTGAGCAGGTGGTATCTTTCCCGCCGCAGCCGGTGATCACTGAAGACAACCTCACGGTCAGTATCGACACCGTGATCTACTTCCAGGTCACCGATCCGCGTTCGGCTACCTACGAGATCTCCAACTACATCCAGGCGGTGGAGCAGCTCACCGTTACCACGCTCCGTAACGTGGTCGGCGGGATGAACCTGGAGGAGACGCTGACCAGCCGGGACAAGATCAACGGTCAGCTCCGCGGTGTACTTGACGACGCCACCGGCCGCTGGGGCATCCGGGTCAACCGGGTGGAGCTGAAGGCAATCGACCCGCCGCCGTCCATCCAGGACTCGATGGAGAAGCAAATGCGGGCCGACCGGGACAAGCGGGCAATGATCCTGCAGGCCGAGGGCCAGCGGGAGTCGGCCATCAAGAGCGCCGAGGGCCAGAAGCAGGCCGCGATCCTCAGCGCGGAAGGCCAGAAGACGGCAGCCATCCTGACCGCCGAGGCAGACCGGCAGAGCCGGATCCTGCGCGCCGAGGGCGAGCGGGCAGCCCGGTACCTGGGTGCCCAGGGCCAGGCCAAGGCGATCGAGACCGTGTTCCAGTCCATCCATGAGGCCGACCCGGACCCGAAGCTGCTGGCCTACCAGTACCTGCAGATGCTGCCGCAAATCGCGCAGGGCGACGCGAACAAACTGTGGATCGTGCCCAGCGAGTTCGGCAAGGCGCTGGAGGGGCTGGCTAAGCTGACCGGTGGCGACGGTGAGGGTTCCAGCGTCGCGCCCTGGCTGCAGGCCGCCACCGGCCCGGGCAAGTCAGATCAGGGCCACCAACAGATCGACACCAGCGACTGGTTCGAGCACAAGTCGACCGAGGTGCAGGTGCCGCCGGAGGCGACTGCCACCACCTCGCCTGGGATCGGCGATTTGGAGTTGCCAGATACCCGCAGCGTTGCGCAGAGTGCGGTGGAGGAGGTCACTACAACGCCTTCTGATCCGACCCGGCCTATTCCGCCAACCGCTCCGCCCGCTTCGCCCGCTTCGCCCGCTCCGCCTAGTGGACACGACCCCCAACGGTACGACCCCAGTAAGTATCCCCCTCAAGGGTACGACCCCAGAAGGTATAACCCTCGGGGGTACGGTCCTGGCGGTGGTTATGGCCCGCCGCCAAGTGGTGGCGGGTACGGGCCGCCGCCGGGTGGCGGTGGCTATCGCCCCCCGCCGGGTGATGGTGGGTATGGTCTGCCGCCGGGTGGCGGTGGCTATCGCCCCCCGCCAGGTGATGGTGGGCACGGTCCGCGTCCCGAGGCGCCGGAGCCGGACGCTGACCGGTAAAGCGGTATAACCAACCGCCCGGACCTGCCCAGGGTGCTCCCAGGCCCGGTGGCGGAGGAGAGTTTCGCGACAGGTAGCCGGGAGGGCTCAGGCCGGTCCGTTGACTGCCGATGGAAGTCACGCCAGCCGGCGCTGCCCCTCCAACGCAGCGACTCCCCACGTGTCAAGCGCTGCGTCTGCGGCGCCGGCTGGCCCGGCCGTCGCGGCGACCGATCGGTGCTGGTCCGGCGGCCGGGCGGTTGTGTCACTACCTAGTGGCAGGCTGATCGGCATGGAAATCGCATGGATGACGATGCAGACCCCGATCGGTGCGGTCACCGTCGGGGCGACCACCCGTGGAGTGGTCCAGGTGTCCTTTGCTGCGCTGGCGCAGGTGGTTCAGCGGGTGCCGCTGCCGGCGGTGCACGACCCCCCGCGGCTAGAGCCGGTCTGCCGGCAGATCCGGGAGTACCTGGCCGGGGCACGTTGTCACTTCGACCTGCCACTGGACTGGGGCCTGATTGGCGGTTTCGCCCGGGACGTGTTGCAGACCCTGGTCCGCACGGTTGGGTACGGGCAGGTCGTGACCTACCAGGAGTTGGCCGAGCGGGTGGGGCAGCCGGGGGCGGCGCGGGCCGTCGGCACGGCGATGGGCAGCAACCCGATCCCGATCGTGGTGCCGTGCCACCGGGTGGTTGCCGCGGACGGGCTCGGTGGGTACGGCGGCGGGCTGGAGACCAAGCGCCGGCTGCTGGAGCTGGAGGGGGTGCTGCCGGCGGCATTGTTCTAACTCATCCCGGCTGGCCCCTTCTCGACCGAGGTGGCCATGCTCACCTGCCGGCGCAACGCGCGATCGTGGCCGTGCCGGGCCAGTGTGTCGCGCCAGCCGCTCAGCCGGAGCAGCAGGTCGGTGGCAACAGCGGGTTGGACCAGCGGCAGCTCACGGTCCACGAAGGCGCGAATCCGAGCCGGTGTACGGGCGTCCCGCAGATCGCCGAGTGCCTGAATGGACAGTTGCGCTGTGACCGAGCACGGCCGGTGCTGCCAACCTTGCCCGGACGGGACATCCCGGGCAGTCGCCACGATGCTCCGGATCGCCTCGTCCAGGATCGCTCTGGCCCGGCCTGGCGAGCGGTTCAACGCGGCACCGATTTCCCGGAAGGTTCGGCCGGGCTTGCCGTCCAAGCCGTAGCGCAAGGTCAGCACTTGGCGCTGCCGGAGCCCGGTCATGTCCTGTACCGCCTGGGTGAATGCTGCCGAGAACGCGGCTGGCACCGGATCGGCCGCGCGGTCCAAAGCTGGACGGGCGCTGTCCGGCGACCGGGCTGCGACGTGGGGTTTGGACCTGGTTGGGGTGGCGGGTGGAGCGCTGGCCGCGGGCAGTCCGGTTCGGTCCGGCCCGGTGCTGGTTGCGCCGCCCAGCCGACGGTCGGCGGCGTCGAGGACCTGCTCAACCATTGCCGCGATCCGGTGTTGCTCGGCCAGGATGTGCTCGGCTCGGGCCCGGGTGGCCGGGCTGAGGTCGGGGTTGAAGAACCACGACTCGCATCCCGGGCAGGCCATGATCCCGGCCTGCAACGGCGCCAGAATCGTGGCCCGGCACTCCGGGCAGGGCCGACGCAGCTCCAGCGGCAGCCGCGGCACTGGCGGGAATACCCACTTGCATAGCCCGCAGCGGACCATCGTGCCGGCACTGACCGCGACCACTGGTTCGGGGCCGGTGTAGGCCGGCACCACCAGCTCGCACTGCGGGCAGCAAACGTAGTCAGCCGCCAGTCGAACCACTGTGCGGTTACCGTATGTGAGGCGTTCGTTTCGCTCCGCCACTACGACAGTATGGCCGCCGGCCACCCTCGTGTCACAGGTTTAGGTCAGGCTTCCCGCCGGACCACCGGCTTCCACTCTCGGAGGGAGAGCACCTCTGTCACCCCATCCGTGACATACGGGTCGGCCGCAAGCAACGCCTGTGCCTCGGCCACGGTCGGTACCTCGTACACGGTCAGCGAGCCGTCGCTGCCCACCCACGGCCCGGCTGCTACCAGCCGGCCGTCCGCAGCCAGCCCGCGTAGGTACTCCAAGTGCCGTGAACGTGCCCGCTGCCGGGCGTCCTCATCCACATAACGCATCTCCAACACGAACCAGGCCACCGGCCCCTCCCACGTCTCAAGCGCCGCTCCCTGCGCAGGATCTTGCCGGATCGAGCGCCGGCAGCGTACGGACAGGTCTATCCGGCGCGACGCGGGCCGAGCAGCGAGGCCATAGCGCGGGAACCCGCCTGGAACTTGCAGGTATTTGTGACTTTCCGTCGTGGTATCGCGGCGCTTCTGGCTGCCGTTGTACTTGGCGAGCATATGTACTCGACGGCACCGTTTTGGTTCTGTCGCGAACCCGCGTGGCTGGAAGGAGGGTGGATGTACCCAGGGACCGCCGACCGGACGCGGGGCCTGGCCGCCCGCGACCAGGGCCGCGGGTCGAGCCGGGCTCGCGGGCGGGTCGTGGTGTTGGACGCGCCGTCGAACCTTGGCCTGCGACCGCCCGTGGACGGCACGGTGCCAGGCTGCTACAAGCTGCCCTGGGCGTTGCGAGACCATGGGCTGCTGCCCCGGTTGGGTGCCTCGGACGCCGGCGCGGTGCTGCCGCCGCGCTACGACCGGACCGGTTGGCGGCCCGGCGAGGGGGTGTTCAACGCGGCCGGCATCGCGGAGTTCAGCCGGCGGCTGGCCGACCGGCTGGACCGCTACGTCAGTGCCAGGGAGTTCGTGCTGCTGCTCGGCGGGGACTGCAGTGTGCTGCTGGGCAGCGCGCTCGGGCTGCGTCGCCGCGGCCGGTACGGCCTGGCCTTCGCCGACGGGCACGCCGACTTCCGGCATCCGGGCAACGCGCCACAGGTCGGTGCGGCGGCGGGGGAGAACCTGGCCCTGGTCACCGGCCGTGGTCAGCCGGACCTGGTAAACCTGGACGGGCTGGCGCCCTACATACGGGACGAGGACGTGGTCCTGCTCGGCGTCCGGGATGAGGACCAGTACACGACCGAGCTGACCGAGCACGGCATGCTCACCCTCCCGGCCAGCCGGATCCACGCGGTCGGCCCGGCTGCGGCAGCCGCGGCGGCGCTGGCCCGGCTGGGATGCACCGTACTGAACGGTTTCTGGGTCCATCTGGACGTCGACGTGCTCGACCCCTCGATACTGCCGGCGGTGGACTCCCCGGTGCCCGGCGGCCTGTCAGTGACCGAGCTGCGCGCCTTGCTGGCCGACTTAGTGGCCAGCCCAGCCTGCGTGGGGTTGACGGTTACCGTATTCGACCCCGACCTGGATATGGATGGCCGGCAGGCCGCGCTACTCACCGACTTGCTGGTTGGTGCACTGCTGGGCTGACCAGTGCTGGGCTGGGCTGAGCAGTGCTGAGCTGACTGGTACTGGCCACGGTCCGCCTGACGGCCCTGCGTGGTCATCCCGCGGGGCCGTCAGGTCGGTACCGGCGGCGTTACTTCTTGAAGCCGATGTCCTCATAGATGGTCGAGGCGAAGCCGAAGGCGCCGTAGTTCACCAGAGTGGACTTGGTGGCCACGATATCCGGTCGCTGGTAGAGGGTCAGCGAGTGCACCTCATTCCAGATGTCGGCGTCGATCTGGTTCGCAATCTGGATTGCCTTGTTTGGGTCCAGCTCGGCAGTGGCCTGGTCGAACAGGCTGTTGATCTCGGTTGAGCCGACCCGGGCGTAGTTCTGCTGGATGTTGTTGCCGACCGGCTTGGCATAGATCGACCTGCTAGAGCTGATCGGGAACGCCGTGCCCAGCCAGGAGAAGACGGTGAAGTCGAACCGGCCCGGCGTAATGTACTTGTCGAAGAAGTCGTCGCTCGGCACGGTGTTGATGTTTACCTTCACACCGATGCTCTTGAGCATGTTCTGGACCTGTTTGGACTCGGTCAACGAGGTGGAAACCTGGCTCGGAATCACGAAGTTGATATCGAGTTCCTTGCCATTCTTCTGCCGGTAGGCACCGTTTAGGGTCCAGCCGGCTTGGTCCAGCAGGGTCTTGGCCTGCTCCGGATTGTACTTGCCAACCTCGCCGGAGTTGTCCTGGTAACCCTTCTGGTTGGTCATGAAGATGTGGTTGTTTAGCGCCACTGCCGGCACGTCGAGCGGGCCGAGCAACGCCTGCGCGATCTTGGTACGGTCGATTCCCATCGCCAGCGCCTTGCGCACGTTAACGTCTTGCAGCACCGGGCTCTGGCTGTTGATGGTGATGTGCCGGAAGTTCGGTCCACCGGCCTTGCGCAGGGTGAGACCCGGGATGGTCTTGGCCCGACCGTAGTTGTTCACATCCGGCCCGATGTCCATGAAGTCGATCTCGCCGTTGGCCAGTGAGTCGATCTGAGCGTCGGAGTTGATGGCCCGGTACACAATCTTGTCGAGCTTGGCCGGCTGGCCCCACCACTTTTCGTTACGGACCAAGGTGATCGTTTGGGCGGTCTTGTCCACGTGGTCCAGCTTGAACGGACCGGCGGTGGTCAGCGGCTGGTTGACCCAGCCGGTGTTGAAGACCTTCGGGTCGTTGTTCGTCGAGGCCGGGTACAACGGGCCGTACAGTGACTGCCAGTCCGCGTACTTGCTCTTGAAGGTGACTATGACGGTGTGGTCATCGCTGCCGGCCGTGACGCTTGCGATTTGGTTGTAGCCGTTGCTGGCGGAGATGTCGTAGGCCTTGTTGGTGCCGTTCAGCGCTTTCCACTGGGCAATGAAGTCAGCCGCAGTGATCTTGGTGCCGTCGTACCAGATAGCCTTTGGGTTGATCTTGTACGTGACGACCTGCTGCGGATCGGTCGAGGTGAGTTCGGCCGAGTCCAGGAAGTCCTTGTTCAGGTACGGCGTGGCGTCGGCATGGGTGTAGAAGGCCTGTGGCAGCAAGGCGAGTATCACGTTCGCGTTGTCTTGGAGGGTGCCGTCTACTTCGTTGATGTTGTAGTTTGTCGGTATCTGGGTTAGCGGCCAGCTCAGCGTGCCGCCGTCGGCCACCTGGTCCCGTGCGGTGCTGGCGATGTCGTTGCTGTTTGCTTGCGGCACCGACTTTCCGCCGGTGTCCCCGTTGTTGCTGCTCCCGCAGCCGGTCAGGGCGAGGGCGAGCGCGGTCACCGGGACGAGCGCCGCCCACCTCCTGCGAACTAGCTTCACAGTTCCTCCATCCGTACGGATATGCGCGGTGCGCCTTCCCGGAGCGACTTGACCGTAGTGCCTGGTGATCACGCCAAGGTCACGGTCCCGCCTCAGACTCAGACCACTTCACGTGCTTCGGCATAGTGGCAGGCGACCAGTTGGTCGGCATCCTGCCGCACGAGGGAAGGCTCGACGGTGATGCACCGCTCGGCGTGGGTCTCATCGAGGCGGGAGAAGGTCGGGCACCGGGTCCGGAACCGGCAGCCGGAGGGCGGGTTGGCTGGGCTGGGCAGGTCGCCTTCGAGGATGATGCGGTGCCGTTCGCGTTCCCGGTGCGGGTCGGGCAGCGGGATCGCGGACAGCAGCGCCTGGGTGTACGGGTGGGCCGGGGCGTCGAAGACCCGGTTCACCTCACCGATCTCGGCGATCTTCCCGAGGTACATCACCGCGACCCGGTCGGCAATGTGCCGGACCACCGACAAGTCGTGTGCTACGAACAGGTAGGCCAGCCCGAGGGTGCCCTTCAGCTCTTCGAGCAGGTTGATCACGCCGGCCTGGATCGACACGTCCAGCGCGGACACCGGCTCATCCAGGGTCAGCAGCTTCGGCTCCAGGGCCAGCGCCCGGGCAATGCCGATCCGCTGCCGTTGGCCGCCGGAGAACTCGGCCGGGTACCGGCTGGCGTGCTCCGGGTTGAGCCCCACCAGCCGGAGCAGCTCCCGGATCCGCTGCTGCTGGCTGGCCTTGGCTACCCCATGCGTACGCATTGGCTCGGCGATGATCTCGCCGACCGGCAGCCGCGGGTCAAGGGCGGCCATCGGGTCCTGGAATACCACCTGCAGGTCGCGCCGGATGGCGAACTTCTCCCGGCGGGACAGCGCACCGGTGTCCTTGCCGAGCACCGAGATGGCGCCGCCCATCGGCTTGACCAACTGCAGGATCTCCATGATCGTGGAGGTCTTGCCGCAGCCGGACTCGCCCACCAGCCCCAGGGTTTCACCCTCGCGGATGTCGAAGCTGATGCCGTCTACCGCGTGCACCGTGCCGACCGTACGGCGGAACACCGCGCCCCGGGTCAGCGGGTAGTGCTTGACCAGGTCGGTGACACCGAGTACCACTGGCCTGGTCCCGCGCGGCACCCGGGCCACCGGGTTGGTGACCACCGCCGGTGCCGGGAAGACATCGGTGGGCGTCAGCTCGCGCTCCTCCACCTCGGCGCTGCGGTGGCAGGCCGCCAGGTGGCCGTACTGCCGGGTCTGCGCCAGGTCCGGCTCGGTCTGCACGCAGACGTCGATCTTCAGCGGGCAGCGGGGGGCGAATGGGCAGCCCGGCGGCAGGTTGATCAGCGACGGTGGGCTGCCCTCGATCGGCGTCAGCCGCTTGTGCTCGCCGACGTCGAGCCGCGGGATCGAGCCGAGCAGGCCGAGGGTGTACGGCATTCGCGGGTGGTAATACAGGTCGTCCACGGTGCCGGTCTCCACCGGCTTGCCGGCGTACATCACCAGCACCCGGTCGGCGAAACCGGCGATCACCCCGAGGTCGTGGGTGATCATCACGATCCCAGCACCGGTGGCTTGCCGGGCGGTCCGCAGCACATCCAGGATCTGCGCTTGGATGGTCACATCCAGCGCGGTGGTCGGCTCGTCGGCGATGATCAGGTCCGGGTTGTTGGCGATCGCCATCGCGATCATCGCGCGTTGCCGCATGCCGCCGGAGAACTCGTGCGGGAATGCCTTCGCCCGTACCGCGGCGTTCGGGATGCCGACCAGGTCGAGCAGCTCGACCGCCCGGGTGGCGGCCCGCTGCTTGGTGACGTCCTGGTGGATCCGGACCGCCTCGGCGATCTGGTCGCCGACGGTGTAGACCGGGGTGAGCGCGGACAGCGGGTCCTGGAAGACCATCGCGATGCCCTTGCCGCGGATCCGGGACAGCGCCTTGTCCGAGCGGCCGAGCAGCTCCCGGCCTTGGAATGTGATCGAGCCCCGCACCCGGGCGCTGCCCGGCAGCAGGCCCATCACCGCCAGCGAGGACACCGACTTGCCCGAGCCGGACTCGCCGACGATGCCGAGCACCTCGCCGGGCGCCACCGTGTAGGACACCCCGCGGACGGCCGTCACCGGGCCGCTCTCGCTGGGGAAGGAGACGGTCAGGTCGGTGACCGTCAGGACCGGCTCCACCTCGGTGCCGGTGTCGTCGTCCCGGGCGGAGCGGACAGCAGTCAACTTGTACGGCTCCCTTCACTTACCCGCTTGCTGGCTGCCTTGGCGAACGGTGCGTTCGGGTCGAGGGCGTCGCGCAGCCCGTCACCAATGAAGTTCACGCTCAGCACGATCAGGGTCAGCAGGCCGCCGGCGAAGACGAACAGCCAGGGAAAGGTGAGCGCGGCCGTCGTACCATCCCGGATCAGGGTGCCCAGCGACACGTCCGGCGGCTGCACGCCAAAGCCGAAGTAGGACAGCGCGCTCTCCCCGAGGATCACCACACCGACGTTGATGGTGTAGTCGATGATCAGCAGCGAGGCCATATTCGGCAGCAGGTGCCGGAACACGATCCGGACCGGGTGCACCCCCATGAACCGGGCCGCCTGGACGAACTCCCGCTCACGCAGGCTGATCGCCAGCCCGCGGATCACCCTGGAGGTGATCATCCAACTGAACACCGCGAGCAACACCACGAACAGCAGCCAGCTCTTGCCGCGGAAGGTCGGCGACAGGATGGCGATGATCAGGAACGAGGGCAGCACCAGCAGCAGGTCGATCAGCCACAGCAGGCTCCGGTCGATCCAGCCGCCGAAGTAGCCGGCAAAAGAGCCGACCACCGCCGCGATCCCGGTGGTCAGCAGCGCGCCGACCAGGCCGATGATCAGCGACTTCTGCAGCCCGCGCATGGTCTGCGCGAACACGTCCTCGCCGATCTCGGTGGTGCCAAACCAGTGCAACGAGCTCGGCCCCACCAGCCAGTGGCTGGGGTCGGGGTCCTGGGAGGTGTAGTTCCACATGGTCAGGTGCGGGCCGACGAAGGCCAGCAGGAACAACCCGATGAGGATCCCCAGCCCGAGTACGGACAGTTTGCGGCGCAGCAGCCGGCGTAGCACCAAGCGGCCCCGGGACATGCCCGGGCGGTTCCCGGTCTCGACGGGGGCGGCACCGGTAGGTTCCTCGGCAGGGGGAGCGACCAGGACCGGGTCGGGGATCGTCACGGCGTCCCCTACCGGATCCGGACCCGTGGGTCGAGCGCAGCGTAGGCGATGTCCGACAGCAGGCCCGCCAGCAGGATGAGTACGGCGACGAACAGGGTGACCGAGGCCACCGCGGTGATGTCGTTGGTGGTGATCGAGGTGACGAACCACTCGCCCATCCCGTGCCAACTGAAGATCACCTCGGTGAAGGTGGCCCCGACCACCAGGGTGCCGAACTGGTAGGCGAAGAACGTGGCCATCGGGATCAGCGCGGTCCGCAGCCCGTGCTTGAACAGCGCCTGGCTGCGGCGCAGCCCCTTGGCCTGTGCGGTCCGCAGGAAGTCACTGCCCAGTACGTCCAGCATCACGTTGCGCTGGTAGCGGCTGTAGAACGCGATGCCACCAAGGGTGATGGTCAGGGTGGGCAGGATGAGGTGCGAGATTCGGTCTCCCGCGTGCGCCCAGAACCCGCCGGTCAGCGCTGGGTCGAACTCCCCGGTGTTGGACAGGATCCGGTACCCGAGCCAGTTGTTCACGTAGGTGGCCGAGTCCTTGAGCAGGATGGCCAGCAGGAACACCGGGGTGGACAGCACCAGGAACGAGCTGAAGGTGATCGCGTGGTCGGTGGGTCGGTACTGCCGGACCGCGCTGACCACGCCGGCCAGCACACCGAGCACGCTACCCAGGATCGAGCCGAGCAGCAGCAGCCGCAGGCTGACCCCGATCCGCCGGCCCATCTCGGCGTTGACCGAGTCACCGGTGATCGTCTTGCCGAAGTCGCCGTGCAGCACGCCTTTGACCCAGCGACCGTAGCGCTCCAGCACCGGCGTCTTGTCGTTGACGTTGAGGTTGGTCAGGGTCTGGTCGATGACGTACTCCGGCGGCGGCGGGTTGCGGCCGGCGAAGTTGGATCGCGGGTTCAGGCTGGATGCCGCCAGGAAGTAGGCCAACGTTGTCGCGACGGCGACCAGCACGAGGTAGTTCAGCAGCCGCCGAAGCAGGAACCTGACCATTCCGACCTTTCTACCAGGGCACCGGCTGGCCGGCCCGATGCTGGGGGCACTGAGCGCGGCTGCGTTCCGGACTCACGAAAGGATCGCCTGCTCAGGCGATCCCAACCTGTCCGCCGGCAGCAGGACCTGCCGGCGGACCTGCGTACGCGCAGCCTAATTCCTCGCCGGCCGCGACCTGGTCGCTGTAATCCGATGGTTACCGGTCCACCGAGCCGCCACCGGCCTACCGAGCCGCCACCGGCCTACCGAGCCGCCACCGGCCTACCGAGCCGCCACCGGCCTACCGAGCCGCCACCGGCCTACCGAGCCGCCACCGGCCTACCGAGCCGCCACCGGCCTACCGAGCCGCCACTGGTCAGCCGGGCAGCAGCCAGTGTGGACCCGCCGGGGTGTCCCGGACCTCCACCCCGGCCGCGGCGAGCCGGTCTCGGACCAGGTCGGCGGTGCCGAAGTCGCGGCGGTCCCGGGCCAGCCCGCGCAGCTCCAGCAGCGCCTCGATGTATGGCGCCACGGCGTCCCTCGGGTCGGCCACCCCGCTACGGGCCCGGTCGGCCAGCTCCAGCACCATGCCGCGCAGCACCCGCCGGGCCGGCTCGCGCTCATCGGAGGTGTCGGTCGCCCAGGTGTCCAGGGTCTGCTCCAGCTCCAGCACCGCATCGGCCGCCGCGGCCGCGTCGGCGGCGCACAGGGCCGCGTGGAACGCTACTTCGCAGGCCTGCGCCGCGGCCAGCAACGGCGCTGGCGCCAGCCGCGGCGGCCGGCTACTGCTCGTACCATCCGGACCGTGCTGGTCGGCTGCAGCGGGTGTGCCGCTGACCGGCGGCTGAGCCGCGGCAAGCTGGTCGAAGCTGACCGTGCACCCGCTGTCGACGGTGTGCGCCTGACCGTGCCGGCGGATGGTGAGTACGCCGCTGCCGAGCACCTGGGCGGTACGTGCAGCCAAGTCGAGCAGGCAGACGGTGTGCTCGTCCACCCCGAGTACGAACGCCTCCGCCGGCAGCTCATCCTCCATAGTGGACAGTCGCTGCTCGCCGAGGTAGCAGTACCGGGTGTCGTGGTTGCCGCCCTCGGCGTTGTTGAAGTGCGGGATGACCACCGCGGGCAGTCCGGTGACCGCCGCAAACAAGTCCAGCCCGGGCTCCCATCGCGGCGGCTCGCCGGCCTTGTAGATCTCATACACCGGGACGGTGAACGCACCGAGGGTCAGCGCCGCCGCGCTGGCGAACAGCACCACCCCGCCGCCGGTGAGCAGCCCGGTCAGGGTGGCCGGCAGCGGGGTGCCGCGCCACTGCCGCAGCGCGTAGGTCGGGCTGCCCGGCCCGGCAAATGCCCAGCGCGCGCCGCGGAGCCGGGCTAGCGCGCGTTCCTGCTCGGCGCCGGGGCCGGGATCGCGCCGCCAGCCGACCACCTCGACCTGACGGCCCACACTGTCGGCGAAGTAGTTGCGGGCCCGGTGGGAGATGTCCTCGGCGTTGGTCTGGAAGCCGTACGGTGTGTCCAGCAGCACTGCCGGTCCCGGGCCCACCCGGTCGAAGACCAGTCGGTGCACCTTGACCATGGTGGGCGAGGTCTCGCCGGATCCCATGATCACCAGCAGCCGGGGGACCGGGCGGTCGGCCTGCTTGCTGCCGCTGGCGGCCGGGTCGGCGGGCCGGATCATCTCAGCGTCTCCAGGTCGGCCGCCACCCGGGCCGGGTGCTGCGCGTGCAGGTCGTGGTCGGCGCCGTCGTACCAACGGACCTCGGCGTGCGGCAGCGCGGCCGCAGCCTCCTGCACCAATCGGGCCACCTCGGGGCGGGCTGTCGGCGAGCCGGCCGGCAGCAGTAAGGTCGGCACGGTGATGTACGGGTAGCGGTCGCGCGGCCGGTGCGCCCACAGCGAGCGCAGGATTGCCTCGTGCTGGTCCCGGCCGAGCCGGGGCCGAGCGCTGCCGTCGGCGAGCAACGCGAAGTTGCCGAGGGTGCCCTCGATGCCAGTGTCCGGCCAGTCCGGGTGGGCGGCCCGCAGCCGATCGCGTACCGCCTGCGCCGGCACCGCAGGCAGGCGTGGTGGGGCCAGCGCCTGCCAGCACTCCGCCCAACTGGGGAAGGCGTCGGCAAGATGCAGCCAGCCGCCATCGAGCAGCGCCAGCGCGTGCGCGCGGTCGGGCTGCTGGGCGGCCAGCTCGACCACCACGTTGCCGCCCCAGGACTGGCCGGCGATCACTGGCTTGAGCAGGCCGAGCCGGTCGCAGACCGCTGCCATGTCGCCGGCCGCGGTCTCGGTGTCGTAGCCGTCCGGCGGGTGGTCGGACTCGCCGTGCCCGCGCAGGTCGACCGCGAGCGCCGGATGCCCGGCGGCGGCCAGCCGGACGGCCACCCCGTCCCAGGTGCGGGCGTTGGAGGACAGCCCGTGCACCAGCAGGAACGGCCGGGCCGGCGCGCTGTCGCCGCCCGGCCAGCACCGGACGTGCAGTCGGACGCCGCTAGCGACCTCGACTCGCTGGGTTGTCGTCGTTGTGGTGGTATCGGGCACGGCTCAACCCTACGTGTCGCCCCTGACACTCTGGGCGTGCTCGCCTCCGCTCGGTGCCGGTCGGTTCAGCCGGTGGGCAGCCCTCAGCTAGTGGGCAGCCCGGCCGCGGCCCAGGCGTGGTACCCGCCGATCACGTCGGTCGCGGTCAGCCCGAGGTCGAGCAGCGACGCGGCCGCCAGGCTGGAGGTATACCCCTCGGAGCAGATCACGATCACCTGCACCTCGGCGTCGGCTTGCGGGATCCGGGCGTCCGAGGTCGGGTCCAGCCGCCACTCCAGCACGTTGCGTTCGATCACCAACGCTGCGGGGATCCCTCCCTCCTCGGCGCGCTGCGCGGCCGGCCGGATATCCACTAGCAACGCGCCCTGCTGCACTGCTTGGGCGGCCCGGACCGCAGACAGCCGGTCCAGCCGGCGCCGGGCCGCGGCGAGCATCTGGTCGATGCGGCAGGGTGGGCCAGCCGGACCGGTCACCGGTACGCCGCCGGCTCTAGTGCTAGTGCGGCGGGTTCAGCAGTGACGGGTTTGGCCCGCGGCTCCGGGTCGTTAGTGAGCAAGGTACGGGTACGCCGTAGCGCGCCAGCGTCGTCGACCTGGTAGTACGACATGGCGGTCAGCGGCGGGGAGTAGGCGTGTACCGACAGCGCCGGCTCGGGTCCGGTGTTGGCCACATCGTGTACGTAGCCGACCGGGAAGCCAACGCTGCTGCCGGCGGCCAGCCGGCGGCCGACCAGGCGCGGCACCCGGGCGGTCGGCAGCCAGCGGTGCTCGGTGAGCGTGCCTTGCAGCACGGTCAGCGCGCCCAGCGAGCCGCCGTGGTCGTGCAGGTCGGCACCTTGGTCCTCGGTCCAGGAGATCAGCCAGACGTCGGCGTACGCGCCGCCGGGCAACCGGGTGTGCCAACGCTCCACCGGGTCGAACCGGACCTCGTGTCGGCCGGCGGCCACTTCGGTCGCGATGGTACGGCTGAGCTGGACGAGGTCGTGAAGGGACAGTGGGGTCGGTGCCATCCACCGCGTCAAAGTGGTCATTTGCTGAAGCTCCAGGCGTCGCGAGAGATGAGAATCCGGTCGAGGTGCCGGATGGTCGGGCCAGCTCAGGCCCAGCGACAGCTCTGGTCAAACAGGTACGGACGGCGACCGACCCAGAAGGGGTCGAGGACGCCGGACGCGGTAAGCACCACATCCAGAGTAAACCACAGCCCTGGCTCCCGATCACTCACCGTCGGGGTCCGTCGCATTTGGTTGCCACCGGACCTCCTCGGCCTCCTCGTGCCGCCCGAGCCCGTCAAGCAGCTCGGTGTACGTAGCCTGGGCACCAGCCAGCCGCCCGCCAAACGCCGCCGGAAGCTGTCGAACCAGCTCTCGATAGGAGCCACCCCCCGACAGGCTGGTGCCGAGGTTGTTCAACGAGCCGGCGAGGGTGGCGTGCCAGGTGGTAGCCGGTGTTTTCGAAGACGCCGACATGCTTGCTGATGATCTTGCGCTGCCGGTACTCGCCACACGAAGGGCGCCTGGTGACGATCACTCCGGAGTTGTTCCGGCCTGTCGCGACCGCACCTGGCCCGAGATCACCACACCCGGTCACCCGGACCGCACCAGGATGGTGACCGGTGCCTGGCGCCGGCCCCGGGACGGAGAATGTCAGTGCCCGGATGGATGATGCGGAGCGTGTTGCTCCAGGATCTTGCCCAGACTTCGGCGTTGATGGCCGCCAGCAGTTCGCGGCTGGTCAAGGTAGCCGCGCTGGCGGACTGCCTGCGCCGGCTGTCGCCGGCTGAGGTCGTGCCGGGCGTCGGGTACTTGTCCGGCGAGCTGCCACAGCGCCAGATCGGGGTTGGTTGGGCGGCGCTGCGCGAGCTGCCCGGACCGGCGGCCGAGTCAACGCTGACCGTCGCGGAGGTTGATGCCCTCCTGGCCCAGATCGGCGCGGCTACCGGCCCCGGCTCGCAGGCCGTGCGGCGGCGGCTGCTCGGCGGGCTGTTCGGCCGGGCCACCGAGCCGGAGCAGCGGTTCCTGCGCGGGCTGCTGTCCGGCGAGCTGCGGCAAGGTGCGCTGGAGGGGGTGATGCTGGACGCGGTTGCCCGGGCGGCCGAGGTGCCCGGCCCGCAGGTACGGCGGGCCCTGCTGCTGCGGGGTGACCTGCGGGCGGTGGCCGAGGCGGCGCTGACCGGCGGCGCGGCCGGGCTGACCGCCTTCCGGCTGCGGGTTGGCCAGCCGCTGCGGCCGATGCTCGCTCAACCGGCGCCGGACCTGGCCTCGGCGTTGGCCCGGGCCGGCCCGGCCGGCATGGAGGAGAAGCTCGACGGGATACGGGTCCAAGTGCACCGCCAAGGCGCCGAGGTGGCGGTGTTCACCCGCAGCTTGGACGACATCACCGACCGGGTTCCGGAGCTGGTACAGACCGCCCTCGACCTGCCGGTGGGTGCGCTGATCCTGGACGGCGAGGTGCTTGCGCTGCGGCCGGACGGGCGGCCGCAGCCCTTCCAGGTCACCGCCGGCCGGGTCGGCAGCCGGGGCGAGGTGGCCCGGCTAGCCGAGGAGGTGCCGCTGTCTCCGGTCTTCTTTGACCTGCTGTACGCCGACGGCGCCGACCTGCTCGACGCGCCGGCCGTCGACCGGGTGGCCCGGCTGGCCGAGCTGCTGCCCGAGCCGGTACGGATCCGCCGGACGGTTAGCCCCGACCTCGCGGCAGCCGAGGCGTTCCTCGCCGAGACGCTGCGCCGTGGACACGAGGGGGTGGTGGTCAAGTCTCTTCAGGGCAGCTACCAGGCTGGCCGGCGTGGCAGCGGCTGGCTCAAGGTCAAGCCGAGCCACACCCTGGATTTGGTCGTGCTGGCCGCCGAGTGGGGGCACGGCCGGCGCCGCGCCTGGCTGTCCAACTTGCATCTGGGGGCGCGCGAGGAGACCGGTGGGTTCGTGATGCTCGGCAAGACCTTCAAGGGCCTGACCGATGCGATGCTGGCCTGGCAGACCGAGCGGCTGCTGACGCTGGCCGTCTCGCCGCCCGACGGCTGGCAGGTGCAGGTCCGGCCGGAGCTGGTGGTCGAGGTGGCCTTCGACGGGGTGCAACGCTCGCCGCGCTACCCAGCCGGGTTGGCGCTGCGGTTCGCCCGGGTCAAGGGCTACCGGCTCGACAAGAGCGCGACCGAGGCGGACACCGTCGATGCGGTCCGGGCAATCTACGCCGCAGCCGGCGGCGGTTGAGAGGGCGGCAGTTGAGAGGGCGGCATCGGTTGAGTTCGGTTCAGCCGTACTGGCCGCGCATCACACTGATGCCGGAGTACGCCGGGTTGCCGTCGTCCGGCTCAAAGCTGACCTCCACCGATCTGTACTCGGCGACCATCTGCGGGCTCAACCGGTACTCATTGGGGCCGTTGGCGGACAGCACCCCAACCGGTAGCAGTTTGGACTGCGAGTCGCGAGCGCTCACCAGCCACACCTCGTAGAAATGCCCGGGAGTCGCCGTCTTGAGGTTCTTCGGGTCGATGCTGAGGGTTCCGCCGGACAGCGTCGCGGTCCCGGTCCCGGTCCATACCCCGACCGGCTCCAGGGCAATCTGCCGGGTCGGCGCGGCCGGGCCGATGTTGTGCCGGTTGACCAACACGCCAACTCCGCTGCCGATCAACAGCAGGACCGCCGCGGCTACTGCTGACCACCAGCCGCGCCGCCTGCCCTGGGATAGCACTCGGGCCAGTGCCCCGGCTGAACTGGTCGCTGCGGTCGGCTGACCAGCGTCGGCGTCGGGCGGGTGGGGTTCTGATGCCGACTCAGAGGCGGCCGTACCGGCGTCGCTTGCCCCAGCCTCGCCGCCGCCGGTGATCTCAGCGAGGAGCTTGGTAGGGTCCGGCAACGTCACCCCAGTCGAGGTGAACGACTCGGGCGCGAACCGGACGGCCGAGCGCAGTGCCGCCGATGCGGTTACTACCAGCACCAGGTCCTGCCGGCAGTCGTCGCAGACTCGCAGGTGTGCCGATACCCGGCTGGTGGTGCGCCGGTCGAGTTCCCCGGTGAGTAGGGCCGGTAGCTCGTCGAACACATGCTCGTGCACCGTGCTGGTCACTCGGCGTCCTCCTTCGGCTCGAGCAGGCCAGCCAACCGCTGCATGCCCCTCGACATGCGTGTCTTGACCGTGCCCAGCGGGATCGCCAGCTTCCTGGAGATCTCCACCTGGGTGAACTCGTCGAAGTACGCCAACAGTAGGACCTCTCGCTGAGCTGGTGGCAGCAGGTCCAGTGCACGTCGTACGTCTATCGCCCAGGCAAAACGATCGGCAACCTCCCGTCCGTCGTCGCCAGTAAGTTCGCGCATCTGGTCTAGCGGTACGACACTCTGCGGGCGCGCGCGCAAGTAGTCGATCGCCCGCTTGCGGGCGATGCCGAGGACCCACCCCTGCAGGCTCATCGTCGGGTCGTAGCGGTCTTGATGCCGCCACACCTCGACGAACACCCGCTGCAGTACGTCCTCGGCTTCGCTTGGCGTCACGTAGCGGCGGAGGTAGGACAGCACCAGGGGCCCCAACTCGCGGTAGCACTCCTCCAAGGCGGACAGCTCGCCGTTGGCGAGACGTACCCCCATGGCATACAGCGCTGCTGAGTCCACGATGCCCCTTGGCTGTCCCCTGATACCCCGCCGATCAGGCTGCCACTCGGTCCTGAGATAGGGCGACTACCACGAGCAGTAGCGCGCTGGCCAGGTGTAGTGCGTTGTCTGGCTGGTTGATGGCCAGGATGTTCGCCGGGGTGTGCAGCAGGAACAGGCCGAGCACGCCGACCAGCAGGTAGACCGCGCCGACCAGGAAGTTGATGCTGCGAGCCATCCGGACCCCAGCGTACGCGGCGCCGAGCAGCAGCACGCCGACGAGGATGTGGATGAAGTTGTGCAGCGGGTTGATCATGAAGATGCCTAGCAGCTTTCCCCCGTCGCGGCTGGCGAAGCTATGGCCTCCCGTCACCGCGAAACCGACCAGCCCGATGAGCAGGTACACAGCTCCGAAGACGAAGCCCAGCAGGGTGTTGACCGCCCGCGGGGAACCACCACCGGTGCTGACATGGGTACTCATCCCGTACCTCCTGAGGTTGAAACGGTCGCGTACATACTTCGACTCCCAGAGCAGTTGTGGTTTCGCTCTGGGGGAGAACAGTCTTCTCTAGTCGTACGCGAAGGCCAAGTGCTGGCCGCCCGCACCACCCAGTCTGGTCGGATTACTCCGCCTTGCGGAACTCCCCGATGGCCACGCCGAGCGTGATCAGGCCCGTCACCAGCACCAGCAGCACCTCCAGGGCCGACGGAACGTGCCAGCCCCACCACGTCACGCCCGGCCCGAGCACCTGGTGGACGGCCGCCGGCAGGTGCAGATGGCTGAAGACCGCGTGCCGCATCGGGTCGACCACGTAGGTCAGCGGGTTGATCCGGGTGAGCACCGACAGCCAGACCGGCAGGTTGGCCAGCGGGAACAGTGCCCCAGACAGGAACATCATCGGCATCATGACCATCTGCATGATGCCCATGAAGGCCTGCATGCTCTTGATCCGGGCGGCCAGCATCACGCCGAAGCAGGTCAGCGTGAACGCGCCGACGAACATCTCCACCAGCAGGATGCCCAGCAGGACGGGGGAGTACGGCACGCCGACCAGCCCGGCCAGGCAGAGGATCAGCACCCCCTGCAGGGTCGCCACCACTGCTCCGCCCAGCGCCTTGCCGATCACGATCGAGGCCCGGCTGATCGGCGCAACCAGCATCTCCCGGAGAAAGCCGAACTCACGGTCCCACACGATCGAGCCGGCCGAGAACAACGCGGTGAACATGGTCGACATGGCCAGCGCGCCCGGGAAGATGAAGGTGCGCAGGTTCAGCCCCGCGTTGCCACGGGAGACCAGGGTGGACAGCCCGGTGCCGAGTATCAGCAACCACATCACCGGCTGGATCAGCCCGGCGATCATCCGGGTCCGGTCGTGCCAGAACCGGAGCAGCTCGCGGTACAGCACGATCTTCACCGCGCGCAAATCATGCCAAATGCTGCGGTCAGGAACCCGGACGCCGATCACCTGCTCGGCAACGGCCGGGCTGGTCGCCGTATCGATGGTCACTGGCTTACCTCCGTACCATTCGACGCAGCATGTCCATGCTCGACGCGGCTTCGGCGTCCCTGATGGTGCTGCCGGTATAGGACATGAACACGTCGTCCAGCGACGGTCGCGCCACGCTCACCGACCGGATCGGGACCCCGAGCTCGGCGAACAACCTCGGTACGAATTCCTCACCGGAGGCGACCGAGAAAGTGACCTCACCCTCGTGGACGGCCGCCGCCAGGTCAAAGTGCTCGCGCAGCGCAGCAATCGCGACCTCGTTGTCGTCGGTGCTGATCTGCACCCGGTCCTTGCCGACGCTGGCCTTCAGCGCCGCTGGGGTGTTCAGCACCACGATGTTGCCCTGGTCGATGATCGCGATCCGGTCGCAGTACTCGGCCTCGTCCATGTAGTGCGTGGTGAGGAAGATGGTGATGTCCTCGGTCCGCTTCAACTCGTTGATGTAGCCCCAGATAGCCGCCCGGGTCTGCGGGTCCAGACCGATCGTCGGCTCGTCCAGGAACAGTACCCGCGGCGAGTGCAGCAGGCCGCGGGCGATCTCCAGCCGGCGCTTCATCCCGCCGGAGAAGGTCTCCACCTTGTCAGCCCGGCGCTCCCACAGGCCGACCATCGCAAGCACCTGGCGCAGCCGGTCGGGCAGCATCTCGCGCGGTACGCCGTACAGCTCGGCATGGAAACGCAGGTTCTGCTCTGCGGTCAGGTACGCATCGACGGTCGGGTCCTGGAAGACCAGACCGATGTTGCGGCGTACCTGGTCGCGGGCGGTCACTACGTCATGCCCGGCCACGGTGGCAGCCCCGGCGGTGGGCCGGGCTAGCGTACAGAGAATCTTGATGGTGGTGGACTTACCGGCACCGTTCGGACCGAGGAAGCCGAACGTCTCGCCGGGAATCACGTCGAAGTCGATGCCACCCACCGCCGTTAGCTCGCCGTAGCGCTTGACGAGGCCGCGTACGGACACCGCCGGCTCCGGCGGCGGCGGGCCGCCGGCCGGTATCCGGTCCGGGGCTCGGGTCGCTGTATCGGTCATACGCCGACTCCTTTAATTTCGTGGGACGTCCCCACGGTAAGGAGACGATACCTCCCCTGGCAAGGGATTTCCGACTGTCGGAGTGCCCAGTCATGGGACAGTCCTATCATCATGGGATGGAGTCTACGGAGCAGTTGGCCCCTACTGCGTTGCCCGCCCGCCTGCGCAGCCATCCGATCTTCATGATGCTGTTGATCGTGCGGCAGGCCCGCCGGCACGGTACCGCGCGCAACCCGGAGGGGCTACGGCTGCCGCATTACGCGGCGCTGTCCGTACTCGCCGACTTTGGACCGGCCTCGCAACGGGAGGTCAGCGACCGGCTGCGGTTCGACGCCAGCGACCTGGTGGCGGTGATCGACTCGCTGGAGCAGCAGGGTTTTGTGACCCGCGAGCGCAACCCAGCCGACCGGCGCCGGTACGCCGTGCAGCTCACCCCGGCCGGTTGGCGCGAGCTGCAGGCAGTGGAGCGTCGCTCGCAGCGCTTGCAGGATGAGTTCCTGGCGCCACTGGCCGAGCCGGAACGACAGACGCTGCGCGAGCTGCTGATGAAGTTGTACGCCTACCACGACGACCACCCGCCGGTCGGCTGACCTGGCCTCCTGCCGGGTGCGGGGCACGTTTCCGGCCAGACTTGGCTTGGCGGTCTGATCCGTGCATACCAGCAGGTTGCCTAGGGTGGCCCAGGTTCCGGTACCCCAGGTCCAAGCCGTCGGAATCGGTCTCCTTGGACACCTCGCCGCTCCACTGCGGCACGTCATCGCGGGAGACGACGTCGACGATGTCGTCGTGGAGTCTGGCCAAGCCTTGGTCGAAGGTTGCGAGCCGGCCATGGTGCTCGCGGGTGAGCTGTGCGAGATATGCGTCGGTTACCTGCCGGTGACCGACGACTCCTTTCATGGGTACCTGAGGGTAGGCAACATCGTCCGGCCAGAACTCGTGCCGCGGGTCGTCGGCGAGCGCCAACAGCATGGTCAACGCAGTGTCGGCCGGCATGCCCTCCCGGACGAGCAGCCGCATGAGGCTGCTCTGGGTGATCGGGCAGGTCGCGAAAGGGCCGGACAACCCGGCGAGCCACATCTCGGCGGGGTCGTGATGAACGTGATCGGCAACGACCAAGGCGATCAGCACGTTGGCATCCAGCAGGGTGGTCACTGCTCGTCGTCCAGAGCGCGGATATCGTCCGTGGTAATGACCGTGCCTAGGTGCACGACGGGAAGGCCGGTCCGCGCGCTTCGGGAGATCCCTGCCGTCTGGTCGAGCCTCATGCCGCGGCGGATGAGGTCGGCAACTGTCTCACTCAGCGTGCGGGAGGTATCGCGCGCGATCGACATCGCTTGTTGGTGAAGATCGTCTGGCAGGTCGATCGTGGTCCGCATGGCTACATCACCTCTGAACACCACCCGCCCGCCCGGCCGGGTCTGGGTCGTACTGGACTGAAGTGTCTACCGCACGACTTGCCGGTAGAGCTGACGGTTGGCCGGCGGATGGGCGCATTGGCGGTCGGTCCGCGATCGTTGCGGTGCGTTGCCGTCAGGGCGAGCTGAGTCGTGGAGGGCTGAGTCGTGATCAGCATCGATGACCCGGCGGGGTATGTGGAACAGCCCGACCTCGCCGGCTCGCTGTCCAACCTCGGCAGCCGGGGAGGAATCCGGATTCCGCGGTAGCCAGGAAAAGGAACGGCGCAACAGGAAACGGAAACGCTGCTAGGTTATCCGCGGTCAACCCTGCATCGTCTTATGGCACAAGTTTGGATCATAATCCACCGTCTTCCCCTCATCATTGCCCCTGCCCATCTTCATCCTGCTTACCAGCACCCTCAGCGCATCCCCCCGCGCGCCTTCCCGCAGGTGACATCACATACATCACCGCCCCCACCTGCAGAATTCGCTGCTCCAGTACTGCCCGTACCTCCGGCTTCCATGACTAGTGGTACACCGCCGGAATGACCAAGCCGTACGCACTAGGATGAGCCAACGAATCCAGCAGCACGCTAAAACCTGGACGCACCAGCGCCGTACTGGAGACCCGTTGTCAGTAAAGATATAGGCCAGGGCCAAGTCTTCACTCTCGGCATACTTCTCCAGCTCACGCTGTAGCCGTGCTACCTTCATCAGATCAAAGCGCGAAGACCGGATGTAACCAAATACTTTCGGACCCACCACGTACCTCGTCTGCTACTACTTGATTGGGATGTGAGGGGGCTCAGTCATCTTTATTTTTACCCTTGGGGTAATACCGCATCCCCTCCGCCTGCTCCCGTTCCCGACTCTCCAACACCTAACCCACTCTCACCCAGAGGTGTTCTCCTCCGTTCTCCTGCCGGTGTCTTCCTTGCCGCTCCCGCCCATGCCACCCTCGGTTCTCTCCTTGCTTCCGTCACCGGTCATGCCTCTGCACCAAACCCAGAATCCCGGTCAGCACCAGAATAGCTGCGAGCAGGCAGCAGTCAACAATGGCCCACAGTCGTACGAGCGGCATCAGGTCCCGTCCCCGTGAGATCCAGGAGAAGACATGTAAGGGCAGTGACCGTTGGGGGCAGATATAGCCCGCACACCGTCTTCCTTGCGAGGTAGTATTCTGGGGGATGCTTCGCTCCTTAGTTCGTTCCTTCCCCGGAAATGTCTAGGAGACGAGGCATCCCGGTCATTAGAGCCAGGCCGGCGACGGAGCGTACTCCCTCCCTCACTCGTGGGCCGGGGGCCTCATCGTCGCCGGTCCGGCCGGTCTGTCCCGATGCCCGCCCCCCAACTCCCCGGCCACCGACGCGCCACAATCCGTTCCGCAACCTCCGGCTCCACCACCACGGCGGATCGGGCACTTCCGACGGCAACGGGCTGATTCATGACTGGAGGATTCGCCGGGTCTGTCATGGCCTCAAGACTCTCCGCTGGTGGTCTGCCCTGGGTACGCCGTAATGTCGCAAGTGCGCTGCCGCTGCGCTGCACATCTACGTCTACACTGGGCGCGGCCAGTCATACCAACACTCTTAGGTGGATAACGTGAGCCAGTCGCGCGTTGGACAGGTGCGGAGGCTCGGGCGTTGCGTCATGCGCTGCGCATGAGTCTCCGCGTCTTCGCTGAGCATCTCGGGATCGGCACCCGTACGGTTTCCAAATGGGAGGCCGGGGGTGGCGCTGTCTGTCCACGACCAGAGATGCAGGCGATCCTCGACACCGCTCTAACGCGCGCCGGACCCGAAGCACAAGCTCTGTTCAAGATGCTTGCCTCCGGTGCCACCACGACCAGGGAGGATGACACGAACCGGCGCGCGGCAACGAAGGCAATCGGGCTAGCAGTGGCAACGGCGGGCGGTGGACTCGTTGCGTCCAACGTAGGCCAATCGCGAGCTAAGCCCGACGAGGAGTACGTGCAGTGGTTGGCATGGATGCTGTGGCAGCAGAAACTTGACGCTATCCACGAATCGGGGTTGCCGCCGTCTTTGGCCAAATTCCTTCAAGGCCGCGACACCCGGTCAGGGCATATTCTACGAAGCCCCGACGGATCCTACTCTTTTGCGCACCCGGGATTCGTGGATTTCTACGTAGCCCAAAGGATGTTCGGAGGGATCGTGGCTGGCGATCCGTCGCGCTTGGCCGTTGCGCAGACTACACACGGAACCGACATGCTGATCCGGGAGTTTGTGCTTCGCTATGCACCAAGCATCCACACGCTTACGACCTGGATGCAGGACGGCGCGACCCCCGTTGTGCGCGTGAACAGCGCAGGCATACTAGCTAAGCTTGGCTCGATCGATATTTCGAACGGAGTCAGCTCTTCGCTGAGATCGGATCGAGACACGGAACATTTGTACTTGACCGCTGTCGTTAACCGGGTCCTGCCGGTTGGATGGGACGAAGCCGACCACTTGGCCGGTAGCCTGGCTGGTCGTGGTGAGGCGATTTCACCAACACTGCCCACTGATCGTATGACAGAACTCGCGGCAATGCTGGCGCGGGAAATCGATAACCCACGCGACAGCGCGGCGCGATGGTGCAGCGTGATCCTGTTGAGCCGGCTGGCACCGCTAGTTTCGCCACAAGTTGTCCGTTCGGCTTTGCAGCGAGCACTTCACACCGAGTCGTGCACAGAAAACCTGAGAGCTATCGGGCTTGCTTTGACCGGGGAGAGCCCACACGAGGTCGGCTAGAAAAAAATTAACTCTGGCGACGATTCTTGGCAAGGGGAACATGTTCATTATCTCGGTCCAGCCCGGTGAAGAGGTCATGGCGACCTTGACCCACCGGCTCGGCGAACTCGGCGTCAAAGACGCTGCGATAGTGTCGCTTATCGGAGCGATCGACTCGTGCTGCATCAGCAACATGCCCAAGACGGATTCGACAAGTGACATTCTGACTGAGTATACGCAGCCCTTCGAGCTTTCCGGCACCGGCGAGATCACGGACGGCCGATTGCACATTCATTGTGTTCTTGGCGCGGAGGGAGACGGCGCCCTCGCTGGGCACCTGCACTGGGCCCGCGTCGAGACATTCTTCGTCAACGCATACATCCTCCCAATCTAGACGCGGCGGCTGCGGACCTCCGCTCCGGGGAGCGCAGCGGAGGTCCAGCGTACGGTCATCTCCGTTAAAGCCCTGTTTCTGGCACCTTCGGGGCATAGATCACGGTTGGCCGGCGGATGGGCGCGTTGGCGGTCGATCCGCGATCATTGCGGTGCGTCGCCGTCAGGGCGAGCTGAGTCGTGGAGGGCTGAGCCGTGATCAGCATTGAGGACCCGGCGGGGTACGTGGACCCGTTCATCGGGACCCGGCCGGGCGGTATCGACTTCGGGCACGGTGGCGGCGCGGCGAACACCTTTCCCGGTGCGACCACGCCGTTCGGCATGGTGCAGTGGAGCCCGGACACCGAGACCTACCAACACGGCGGCTACTTCTACGACGACCACCGGATCAAGGGCTTCAGCCTCACCCACCTGTCCGGACCGGGCTGCGGCGACCTGGGCAACGTGCCGGTCTTTCCGGTGCTGGCCGGCCAGCCGGAGCCGTACTGGCCCTTCCGGCACGAGGCGGAGCAGGCTGAGCCCGGCTACTACCGGGTCAACTTCGACAACGAGGTGGCGGTCGAGCTGACCGCCACCGCGCGGTCCGGCGCCTGCCGGCTGGCCTACCCGGCCGGCGCCTGCGGGGGGCTGCTGGTGGATGCCGGCCGGGCGGTCAACGCGGCCACCGGCTCGGTCACGGTGGTCGGCCAGGCGCTGTCCGGCTGGACCGAGTCGGGCGGCTTCTGCGGTGCCGGCAACCGGTACCGGTTGTACTTCCACCTGACCACCGACGTGCCGTTCACCGCTACCGGCAATGGCGCCCGGGTGCTGCTGGACTTCGCTGGCGCCCGCGCAGTCACCGTACGGGTCGGGCTGTCCTATGTGGACGCCGAGGCAGCCCACCGGAACCTGGCGGCCGAGCAGCGGGACACCGGTTTCGAACAGCTCCGTACCGCCGCCCGGCGGAGCTGGAACGCGCTGCTGGAGCGGGTCGCGGTGGCCGGCGGCAGCCGGTCGGAGCGAACCGTGTTCTACACCGCGCTGTACCACGCGCTGCTGCATCCGAACGTGTTCAGCGACATTGACGGCCGTTATGTCGGCTTCGACGGTGCGGTGCACGTGGCGCCGGCCGGGCACGTACAGTACGCGAACTTCTCCGGCTGGGATGTCTACCGCTCGCAGGTCCAGCTCGTCGCGTTGCTGGCCCCGGACCTCGCCGCGGACCTCGCCGCCTCGGCGGTCAACCAGGCCGCGCAGGCCGGCTACTTCGACCGCTGGACAGTGGCCAACGGCGGTACCAGCGTGATGGTCGGCGACCCGCTGCCGATCATTATCGCCAGCATCCATGCCTTTGGCGGGACCGGCTTTGATGCGACCCGCGCGCTGGCCCTGATGCGGCGCGGGCTGACCGACGAGCGGGAACGACCCGGGCACGCCAGCTACGACGCGCTCGGCTACCTGCCGGCCGGCGCACCCGGGGTGTGGGGCAGCGTGTCCACCGCGTTGGAGTACGCCGCCGCCGACTTCGCGATCGGTCAGCTCGCCACCCGGCTGGGCGAGCTGGACGTACACCGGTACTTCCAGTGGCGGGCGCAGTTCTGGCGGCACCTCGTACACCCGGACTCCGGCTACACCCAGCCCCGCACCGCCGACACCGGCTGGCCGCCGTTCTCGCCGAGCCAGCAGGCTGAGTACGTCGAGGGCAACGCCGCGCAGTACGCGTTCAGCGTGCCGTGGAACGTGCGCGCCCACTTCGACGCGATGGGCGGCAACGACGCGGTGCTGCCCCGGCTGGCGGACTTCTGTACCGAGCTGAACGCCGGCCCGGACCGGCCGTACGCCTACCTGGGCAACGAGCCGACGCTGCACGTGCCGTGGCTGTTCGGCTACGCTGGCGCGCCGCACCGCACCCAGGAGGTGGTCCGCCGGGCGGTCAGTACGATCTTCACCGACCGGCCGGACGGCCTGGTCGGCAACGACGATCTCGGCCAGATGTCGTCCTGGGCGGTGTGGGCGATGCTCGGCATGTACCCGCTGCTGCCCGGCCGCGCCGAGCTGATCCTGGCCAGCCCGCTGTTCGAGCACGCCACCATCCGGCGCGGCAACGGGGTAGTGATCGACATCCTCGCCCCCGATGCCTCGACCGAGCGGCGCTATGTCCGGGCGCTGCGGGTCAACGGCCAGCCCTGGTCCCGGCCCTGGTTGCCGGAGTCGTTCGTGGCCGGTGGCGGGCGCTGCGAGTACGAGCTGTCCGAGCGGCCCGACCCGTCATGGGGCAGCGCCGCCGAGGACGCCCCGCCGTCCTTCGACTTCGTCGGTACGCCCGCCGCGCTGGCGGCGTACGCCAACAACGACAGCCAGCGGGACTTCGACCTGGTTGGCTGCGGCTACCACCCGGAGGCGCTGCGTGAGGCCGGCATCGTCCCAGGTGAACAATGCACCGTGGCTGGTCTGAGCTACCACTGGCCAGCCGGAGCGCCGGACAACGTGGTGGCCTTCGGCCAGGTGCTCGACCTGGCCTGGATACCAGCCGGGGCGAGCCGGCTAGGTTTCCTCGGCGCGGCCAGCCACGGCCCGGCGCGGGGGTCGGTGCGGATCCAGTACGCCGAGGGCAAGAGCCAGCAGGCGGTGCTGGCGTTGTCCGACTGGACGTTGTGCGCCGGGCAGGCCGAGCCCGAGCCCGGCAACGTGGTGGTCGCGCGGATGCCGTACCGTACCCATCCCGCCGGACCGGACCGGGTGACCTGTTACGTGTTCGGCACCACGATCCCGCTGGATCCGGTCCGCCGCCCGGTCTCGCTCACCCTGCCCTGGGGCACCCCGACCGGCCGCCTGCACATCTTCGCGTTGGCCGCCGGCTGAACACCCCGCCTGGGCCGTCATTCTAATTGCGCTGCCGCGGCGCCGAACTCGTGCAGGCCAGCTAGCAGCTTGGCCCGGGCCGGGTCGGGCATCTCGGCCAGCACCCGGGCCAGGTCGGTTCGCCGCTCGGCCCGCATCGCGGCCAGCAGCCGGCCCCCGTCGCCGGTCAGGCTGAGCCCCACCTCGCGGCGGTCCGAGCGGCCGATGCTGCGGTCCAGCAGCCCGGCGGCCTGCAACCGGTCACACAACCGGCTGGTCGAGGACGGGATCGCGCCAAGGGCCTCGGCGAGCTTGTTGAGGTTGATTTGCTGGTGCCGCTCGATGACCAGCAGGGCCCGTAGCTGGGACGCCGAGACCCTTGGGTGCAACCCTTCGGCGGCCCGGCCGAAGACCAGGACCAGCGCCTCTGCGGCAGCCTCGACTGCGGCAGCCTCGACCGCGGCGGACCGGTCGTTGGACGACGCGGCGGCAGGAGGGCCGGCCAACGGTTCCTCCTTGTGGCGTGTTTATGGCGTATTGCTATTGGACTGGGCTGCTGCTGTGCTTCGGCCACACCGACCGATGCCAAACCGTCGCATCCAGCTAGCTCTGCACGGCTCTCCCTAACCTCGCCGATGGCGGAAGATGGCACCATTCCGCTGGATACAACCGAGGCAAGGAAGGCCGGGTGCACGTGATGGATCGTCTCGCGCAAGCCGAGCGTGCCATGCTTCGCGTTCCGGCGCACGCGCTTCCGGACGTGATACGCGAGGCGGTCCGGTCGGACTATGGCGCGCGGTCTGCTGACCTGCTGCTGGTCGACTACCGGATGGCAGTGTTGCGCCCGGTCCCCGACGGACCGGTGCAGGCGCTGCCGGACAGTTCGGCCGGGATCGCGTTTGCCGAGCAACGTACGGTGCGCGATGGCGACCTGCTGCTGCTGCCGATCACCGTGCAGGGTGACCGGCTCGGGGTACTGCGGGTACAGCTCGCCGCACCGTCGGGCGGTGGTGCTGGCGGTGGTGCGGCCGAGGAACTGGCCGAGCTGGCCGGTGCGGTCGGCCAGGCGCTGGTGGTAGCGGACCGGATCACCGACCGGTTCCGGGTGGCCCGGCGGTCCCAACGGCTCACCCTGGCCGCGGAGATGCAGTGGCAGTTGCTGCCCGGCCGCGCGCTGGTCCGGCCGGAGTTCTCGCTGGGCGGCCAGTTGGAACCGGCCTACTCGGTGCACGGCGACACCTTCGACTGGACTGCCAACGCCGACAAGCTGTTCGTGACGGTGACCAACGGGATGGGCGACGGGGTGAGCGCCGCGCTGCTCACCACACTGGGCGTGCAGGCGCTGCGCAATGCCCGGCTGGCTGGCGCCGGGCTGGCTGACCAGGCTGCGCTGGCCGACCAGGCGCTGTATGCGCAGTACCGCGGCGAGTCGCACCTGGCCACCTTGCTGCTGCAAGTCGAGCTGGCTACCGGCCAGGTTCGGGTGGTCGACGCGGGCTCACCCCGGCTGCTGCTGCTGCGTGGCGATCGGATGGTTGCCGTACCGCTGGAGGCGCAGCTCCCGCTGGGCATGTTCGACGGTACGGTGTACGCCGAGCAGGAGCTGGACCTTCAGCCGGGGGACCGGCTGCTGGTGCTGTCCGACGGGATCTACGGGACGGTGGTCGCCGATATCCGGTACGAGACCGAGGCGTTGTCGCGCATCCTGCTGGCCACCCACGCTCTGCCGGCCTATGAAACGGTCCGACTCTTACTGCAGGACCTGGTCGGTTTCCATCAGGGCGCTGACCTCGCCGACGACGCGGTGGCGGTGTGCCTGGACTGGACCGGCAGCTAGCCCGCCGCTCGGCGATCAGACTTAGGCAACCAGCACGGTGCCTATGGCGATGATGCTGCTGGTCGGCGCGGGAACAGGGTCGTTGCAGGTCATCACCTTGTCCCCGTTTCGGGCTGCCGGTTTGTTGTTGATCAGTACTGTTGGACTGCCCTGCATGATCGTACCCTGATTGGTGGGCGGCTTCTGAAACGGTCCACCGGTTGGGATGTGCGCTGGAGCGTTGGTGGCTGTGCTGCCCATGATGGCGGCCGGCTGGCCACCGATGAGCACGTTGGTACTGCAGCCACCGGTAATGGTGCCGACAAACGGCAGCGGAGTGGGCGTAGGCACCGGGCCACCGGGTGAAGGGATCATGATGATGTGGATGTCGGTGCCTACCACCTTGTCGCCCATCTTCGCTGCCGGCTGACCCATCCCCGCCTCCGGTTAACTGTTTTCTCGGATCTTCTTTCGGCTCCACCCGGGGACGTCGCGTTCTGGCTCGGCGGCCGGCACGGTCCCATTCGTCCCGAGGTTGATCTCTTCCGGCGGTGGTGCGAACTCGGTCAGCAGCGCCGGGATCAGCGGCGCGGTAACGACCAGGTCCAGCGCGGGCCGCGGTCGAGTGCCCAGCGCGGTGAAGATCTGCCAGGACGCCGCGGGGGCGTCGGGGTGCCCGACGGCAAATGTCACCGGTACCTCAGTGCTGGCGAGCGAGCCGGTCAGCAGTGTTGGTGGGATCACGTCAACGCTGGCCAGCACCGCCAGCGCCGCGGACAGCAACCCATGCTCCCGGCCGGCGCTGGCGGCCCACGCGGTCACCAGGTAGCACAGCCGGTACCGGCGCACCGGTGGTTGGCGGCCGACCAGGAACCCGCGGCCATCCCGGACCGGCTCCCAGTCCGCCAGCCGGGCCTGCGAGTCTTCCCGGATCTGGTAAAGGAAGGCGTTGACCGTCTCCTCGGTCTTCGAGGCGGCGGCCCGGTCAGTGGCCCGGTCGGTGGCGCGGTCAGCGGCCCAGCCGGCGTCTGGGGCGTCGAACGACACCGCGGTGCCCGGCAGTGCGGCGCCGAGTACGGCCGCCAGCACGGCGTCGATCTCCTCCAGCACTAACCCAGTCTGTGGTCCAGCAGGCCGGCCGGACAGGGCCGGTGGGGCCGGTGGGCGGTCGGCGGCGGTTGCCCGTTCGGGCGGTGCGGGCTGCCCGGGCGGACGTTCGTTCGCCTCTGGGTGCTTGGCGCCCCGGCGGGCAGACTCACCTTGTGCGGCGGGTGTGGGTCCGGCTTGGGGAGAGTTCATGGTCGAGCGGCTGATCAGTTCGCCGCGGTTCGAGATCCAGGCGGCGGGCTGGGCGGCTGGTATCAGCTTCTCGAAGCTGAGCGGGATCAACTCCGAGGTGGAGTCCAAGGACTACACCTCGAACAACTTCCTCGGGATGAACATACTCGCCAAACAATTCGGCCGGGCGAAGCCGCCACACGTCGTGCTGGAGCGACCGCTCACCACGCAGGGCAATGCTCAGCTCTTTGCCTGGCACGAGTTGGCGCGTACGGGCAATCCGTTGGCTAAGTCGGAGACGTCGCTGACCATCACCGACGCCTCCGGTAGTGAGACACTGATTTCCTACCTCCTGGAAAACGCCTGGTGCTCGAAAATTGACATCACCGAGGCGCAGGCGGGCGGCGGCGTGGTGTTGATGAGGGTCACCTTGGAGTGCGACAGCATCCTGCCGGTCTGAGCCGATCGGTCTGACCTGTGCCGTTGGGGCGGGTAGCCCTTAGCGTGCCACCAATGCCGCTGGTGCGTCCGGTGGTGCGGATGTCACCAGCTCGGCCGGCCGCGGTTCCCCCAGATCTTCCGGTACGCGGCATGCCGTCGCCGAAGTGCACTGTTGACCAGCCGGCGACCTGACTCTTATCCGCTCCGACCTGTGCCTCGACCCGCCGGGGCCGCCCAGTCGAGAGCGCCCGCTGGTGGGCCGACCGGTCGGGCGGTGCTGCCCCATCGGGCGACCCGCTATGCGCGGGTGGACGTCTGTTCGCCGCTGGTTGACGGGTGTTCCGGTTGGGAGACTTGCCGGGTTGTCGTGCGTTTTTCTTCCCAGGGGGGCTTGATGCCTACGTACCTGTCGCCGGGTGTGTACATGGAGGAGGTCTCCTCCGGCCAAAAGCCGATCGAGGGCGTCGGCACGGCCGTCGCAGCGTTCGTGGGCTTCGCCGAGCAGGGACCATTGAACGAGCCGGTACTGGTCACAAACTGGACCCAGTTCGTACAGACGTTCGGCGATTTTGTCGACGGTGGCTTTCTCGGTCACGCGGTATACGGATACTTCCTCAATGGTGGCGGTTCGGCGTACGTGATCCGGGTCGGTAGCGACGACGGCCAGGTCGAGGTGCCGGTGGCCGGTGCCGAGTTGCCGGTGGCCGGGGAAGGCCGGCCGCTGATCGTACGGGCGCTGACTGCCGGGCCGACCGGTGACCGGCTGACCGTGGAGATCACCGAAGCCTCCGAGCCCACCGAGGACAACTTCAAACTGGTGGTCCGCGCCGACGGGCAGGAGGAGGTCTACGACAACGTGACCACCAAGCGCGGTCCGGCCAACGTGGTCACCGCGGTGAAGCGGTCCAAGCTGATTCAGGTGGAGGAGGTCAAGGGCGGCCAACTTGCCGTGCCGCAGAAAGGCGCGAAGGTCTCGCTGTCGGGTGGCAGCGCCCCGGTGCCCAAGCGGATTGGCGCGGAGGAGTACGTGGGTTCGGCCCCCGACCGGACCGGATTCGCCGGCCTGGAGGCGATCGACGACATCACCATGCTCGCCGTGCCGGACCTGATGGCGGCCTACCAGTCCGGGATGATCGACGAGGACGGCCTCAAGGCGGTCCAGTTGGCGATGATCGCGCACTGCGAGTTGATGGGCGACCGGGTGGCCATCCTGGACTCTCCGCCGGATCTTCGGCCGCAGAAGCTGAAGGACTGGCGGATGAACGCCGCCGGCTACGACTCGAAGTACGCCACGCTGTACTGGCCGTGGGTCAAGGTGATGGATCCCAAGAAGGGCAAGCCGACGTTCATCCCGCCGTCGGGCCACATGGCCGGGATCTGGGCCCGCAACGACAACACCCGCGGTGTGCACAAGGCGCCGGCCAACGAGGCGGTCCGGGGTGTGATCGAACTGGCCTGCGGGCTGACCCGCGGCGAGCACGACCAGTTGAACCCGGTCGGCATCAACTGCATCCGGTCCTTCCCTGGCCAGGGCATCCGGGTGTGGGGGGCGCGGACGCTGTCCAGCGACCCGGAGTGGCGGTACCTCAACGTCCGCCGGCTGTTCAACTTTGTTGAGAAGTCGATCCTCAACGGCACCAACTGGGTCGTGTTCGAACCCAACGACCAGCGCCTGTGGGGCTCGGTGCAGCGGACGATCTCGATGTTCCTGCGCCGCGTCTGGCGGTCTGGCGCGCTCTTTGGCCGTACTCCCGAACAAGCCTTCTACGTCAAGTGTGACGAGGAGAACAACCCGCCGGAGAACCGCGACGTCGGCATCCTGACCGTCGACATCGGTATCGCTCCGGTCAAGCCCGCCGAGTTCGTGGTCTTCCGGCTCTCCCAGTACTCCGAAGGCGCGGCGCTCGAAGAGTAACTAGACCGACCAACCTCAGCACACTGACGGAGCGTAGCAATGACACACCCAGGCGTACAGGGGAACATCGTCAGCAGCCCCCGGTTCACCATTGAGGGCGTCCACGTCGGCAACATGGCATTCTCCGAACTGTCCGGCATCAACTCGGAACTGACCGCCGCTGAACACATCATCAATGATCCTGATCCGACCAAACCGCCGATCGTGACAAAAAACTTCGGTACGCCGAAGCCGCCCACGGTGAGCCTGAAACGGCCACTGGACGGCAACGCCGCGAAGATCTTCGCCTGGCACAAGGCCAGCAAGCAGGGCGACCAGGACACTCGGGATAACGTCACCTTCACGATCACCGACCCGGGTGGCCAGACCAAGCTGGTCTACACCCTGGAGAACGCTTGGTGCTCGAAAATTCAGGTGCCGACGGCCAAGGCCGGCGACGGGGCTGTCCCACTCTTGGAAGTCACCATCCAGTGCGAGGACATCATCCCGGCGTGAGCGGGGGCGACATCGCCGGACGGGAAAGGAGCCAAAGGTGACCCACCTGCACGCCGAGCCGGTGCCGGCCGAGGCCGACCGGCATACCGGTGGTATCCGGACCGAGTACCCGTTCGTGCTGCCGCGGGGCTACCTGGACGAGCGTGGCATCGTGCACCGCGACGGGGTCATGCGGCTGGCCACGGCCCGGGACGAGATCTCGACCCAGACCGACCCGCGGGTACGCCAGAACCCCGCGTACCTCACCGTCTTGCTACTCGCCCGCACGGTCGGCCGGCTCGGTACGGTGCCGATCGTTGACGAATTCGTGATCGAGAGCTTGTTCGCCTCCGATCTCGCCTTCTTGCAGGACCTGTACCGCCGGATCAACCAGCAGGGTCATACCGAGGCGGAGGTTTCCTGCCCGTCCTGCCAGCACGTTTTCGTAATTGATGTGGCAGGTGGTGCGCCGGGGGGATCATGACGTACCCGGCCGACCGGCTCTGGGCGGAGGTCGTGTACGTCGGCTACTACCTGCACTGGACGTTGAACGAGATCCTCGACCTAGAGCACCCGGCCCGGATCCGGGTGATTGAGGAGATCGGGCGGATTCATTCTCGGCTGCCGAGCGAGCCCGGCAGCCATTCACCGGTCTAGTTGTGGAGAGCGAAGGGTAATGCGCTGGCCATTCAGACGGCGGGAGCGCCCGGCGAGCGATGCGGATCGCTGGGGCGCGGGCGGAGGACTCGTGGCTGCTCCGCCGCTGACGGCGAGGCGGGAGTGGGCGGGTCTGCCGCCGCTGCCCACCACGGTCGGGCTGCGACCGCCGGTGCTCAGTCCGGTGCTGCGCACACCCGACGTGGTTGGCGTCCGCCCGCTAATCCGGTCGCCTGCCCTGGTTCACCCGACCGAGGCGCCGACCGGTCGGATGGACGGTCTGGTGCAGGCCCGCGCCGTTGACCGGGCACCCGAGCACCGGGCACCCGCGCCCGGCCGGCCGTTGGGCGGATCGGGCCAGACCGCCGGCCCCGGTAATGTGGTGGCCCGTCGGGTGCCTGCCATCGACCGTCCGGTTGGTGCCCGGCCGGTACTCACCCAGGCCGTCGACGACTACCTCGGTGAGCCCCGGGAGGCCGACCCGGCGGGGCCGGCACCTGACCGGCTCAACCCGGCGCCGGTCCTGCCGCACTCTGCGGCCGAGCAACCCGCCAGCGCGGACGCTCCGCCCTTGGAAGCCCCAGTCGCGGAAGCGCCAGTCTCGGAAGCCCCAGTCGCGGAAGTATGGACCGCCGACACGCTGGCTGCCTTCGCGGCTGGGTTGGGGTTGCCGCCGCCCAAGTTGACGGGTCAACCAGCCGAGCCCGAGGAGCGGGTGCTCAGCCGGCCGACGCTTGCCGAGAGCCGGCGCCGTGGCTTCACCGGACGGCAACCCGCCGAACCCGGTGACGATGGCGAGCCCGGCCGGCAGGAGACCTCGCCGGCCGGGGCCGGCGCCGGTCATCACCCCGGGTCGGGCGACCAACCGGCGGGCGACCAACCGGCCAACGGGGAAGTGTCGAGCGATGCCGGGGTGGCGGCTGAGGATGTAGTGCGAGGTGGTGCCGGGCCACCCGATCCACCGGCCAAGCAGGTCGGGGTCGACCCCGGTCGGCCGGCGGCTGTGCCGGACCTGGTAGTCGTGAGTCGGGCGGCGCCGAGTTCAGCAACCGCCGGACAAGCCACGATGAGTCCAACAGCGGCAAGCCCGGCCACGGCGATGAAGCCGGCGACTTGGCCGGGGCCTGATGGGCCACCGCAGATCGCCGCCAAACCCCGGGTAGCGAACCGCCAGCTCGGCCTCGGCCCGCCACTAGCTGGTGGCGGTCAGCCGTTGCCTGTTCGCTCGACGACCAGCGCCGAGCAAGCGGGTCCGCAACCGCAGGTGCTGCCATCCAGGCAGCCTGACAACGCTGGACCCGTGACAGGGGACCGGCCCATGAGCCGCACTCACCCCACTCGTGGCGGTGGGCTGTCCGGCGCCGAGCCGGATGACCTGACAGGTGTCGACCCGGCACCCGGCAACACCGGACCGGCGGACGTCGGATCTGGCGATCTGGTACTTGCCGAGGTGGAACCGGCAGACGTCGGATCTGGCGATTTGGTACCTGCTAGTTCGGGACCCGCCGAGCAGCAAACCTCAACCGTCCGGCTCTCGGACCCGCACCTTCCCGACCCCGCCGCCGTACCAGCCGAGCCTGCGACCTTCGTACCGGATGATTTCGGGCCGCACCGGCCCGGGATTTCCGGCGCCAGCGGTCCCGGCAATGCCGGTCCGGCGTCCGGCCGGCAGGGCGAGCCGGCTCACCTCGAGCTTGCGGTTCCGGTCAGGCCGCCGACTATCGGGCCGGCAACACCCGTCAGTCCTGTCTCACCCCTGCCCGCCGCACCCCTGCCCGCCGCACCTGTACCCGGCGCCCTGCTGCCGGATCCGAGCGCGCCGGTGTACCGGGCCACCTTGCCCCCGTTGCCGCCCCGGCCCGCCGAGCCCGCTGCGGCGGGGTCCGAAGCCGGCAGGGCCGACTCGGTGACCGTCCCAGTCCCGGCCGGCCTGATCGGCGTGGTCAGTACCCAGCTCGGGCTGGACGTCAGCCCGGTCCCAATCCACCGCGGCCCGGCGGTGGCCGAGCTGGCCCGGTCGATGTCGGCGCGGGCCTTCGCGTACCGGGGGGAGGTGTTCCTGCCTGCGCAGACCGGTCCGCTGGAGGACCGCGAGACCCAAGCCCTGCTGGTGCACGAGCTGGTGCACGCCGGCCAGCAGCGTGCACTTGGCGGGGCGCTGCCCACCGAGGAGTCCGCCGAGGGCCAAGCCCTGGAAGCCACCGCGGTGGCCGCCGAGCAGTGGTACCGCGGCGACACCGGTCAGCCGCCGGTCCTGGTCCACCCGCTGCCGGCTCCAGCCCCGCTCGCACCGGTCCCGTCGGCGCCTTTTGGTCCGCTCACTGCGCCAGGGCCAGGCGTCGGCTGGGGCACCCTGGCGGGGGTCGGGCAGGCCGACGTGGTCCAGCGAGCCGACGGCCCGACCAGCGCGTCGACTGCCGCGTCGACCGATGACGTGTACGAGGTGGTGGCCCGCGAGTTGGCCGCCCAGGCAAGCCAGGCCCCCACGCCGGCTGGTGAGCCGGGGCCGGCGGGCGGCCCTGCCCCGACCGGCGCGGACCTCGCCTCGCTGGTCGAGTCGCTGGCCCGCACCCACGTACCCCTCGCACCGCAACCCACGGCCGCGATGACCGACGGAGCGACGGTCGAGCCGGCCGCCGACCGGCCAGCGGACACCGCCGAGCTGCACGAGTCCGTCACCCGGCTCGACTCGGCGCTCGCCGAGCTCCGGGACTCGGCTGGCGATCACGACTTGGCCGATCCGCACGTGCTGGACGACCTAGCCACCAGGCTCTACGGCCGGCTGCGCAGCAGGCTCCGCACCGAGTTGCTGGTGGACCGCGAACGGTCTGGCATGCTCACCGACTTCCGCTAGGAGATGCGATGACCTCGATGCTTGGCGCGGTTGGTTCGGCCCTTGGCGGCGCGGCCGGCGCGATGTTCGGGCAGGTCGGCGTCTCGCACAACTTCGTCGTCATGATCGACAATGGGCTGCTGATGTTCAGCCTGGGCAGTTGGTCGAGGGTATCGGGGCTGAGTGTGACCTGGAAACCCTGCGAGTACCGGTATCCCGAGACGAACCACACCTGGATCTACCCGGGCAACGCCGAGTACACCCGGATCAAGCTATCCCGCGCGGCGTCCGCCGAATCCAAGCTCGTCCAGCAGTGGTTGGTCAAGACCACCCGCAACAACGACCCGCAGAGCGGCGCGATCCAGATGATCAACTTTATGGGCCTGACCGTGGTCGAGTGGAAGCTCAAGGAGTTCTTCCCGGTCGGCTGGTCCATTTCTGACTTCGACTCGAACGCCGGCCAGGTCGCCATCGAGACGCTTGAACTGGCGCACACCGGTTTTCTCGACGACGAGGCTTCATTGGGCTAGGTGAGGGTAGCCGGCTATACCGGCTGGAAGGGGTAGCGAGATGACATTGTCGGCGGCAGCGGTGGGTTCCGTCGCGGCGGTGGGCCGGGGCGCGAGCATGGCCGCCGGTATGGCTGGTGGTGCGCTCGGCTCGTACAAGGCTTTCGGCCTAAGCATGCGGTTCAGCGTGAAAGCGGCGCAGTGGAACTTGGGCGAGTGGTCGTCGTGCAAGGGCCTGAAGGTTGAGTTCAAGACCGAGGAGATCCGCGAGGGCGGGAACAGCACGGTCGCCGCGATTCTGCCGGTCGAGATCAGCTACGGCCAGATCACCCTTGAGCGCGCCATGGAGGCAAACGATTCGGCCAAGGTACAGAACTGGCTGCAGGACGTTGTCGACAAGTGGATGGATGGTGATCAGGGTGCCAAGTACCAGGGCACCACCGTGACGGTCGAACTCATGGACTACAAGGGTAAGCCCGTGGCGCAGTGGTCGCTGCGCAACGCGATCCCGGTTTCCTGGACCGGGCCCAGTTTGTCAGCTAAGGACAACAACGTCGCGCTGGAGACCCTCCAGCTCGCGCATTTGGGTTTCCTGTAGCGGGGGGGTGCACAATGGCTGAGGAAGCGCCGGCGAAAGCCTCGCTCGTGTACGAGGAGGGAGGTGAGCAACTGCCGTTCATCTTCAACCCGAAGAAGATTACCGTGGCCAAGCAGAAAAAGACCCAGAACTCGGGCGTTGTGGTGAACAACCAGGAGGAGGCGGTGCGGAGCACTGGCCAGCTCACCGTGACCATCTCGAAGATCCTGCTCTACGGGCCCGAAACGCAGTCGGACGTCGAGAAGCTGTACGGCTGGATTGCACCGAAGCTCGAACAAAAAGAGGGCAATGACACCTACGTCTACCCGAAGAAGATCCTGTTCAAGTGGGGCGATGCTTTCAATATCCCGGTGCAACTGGAGAAGGTGTCTGCGGAGTACACCCGCTTCACATCCACCGGAAAGCCGGTCCGGGCCGACGTCGACATCACCCTCAAGGAGTGGGTCGAGAAGGAGAAGGCGACCAACCCGACCTCCGGTGGCGCGCCAGGCGGCAGCACCCACTCGGTGATCCAGGGCGACAGCCTGGCGAGCATCGCCACCGGGACGTACGGCCGGCCGGGCCGGTGGCGGGACGTCGCCGAGGCGAACCGGATCGATGACCCGCTGCGGATGCGGTTCGGCCGCACCCTCTACCTGCCGGCCCCAGCCGACCTGTCCGGGCGGTGAGCGTGAGCGAAACTCCCACCCTCGGCACGCTGCCGACCGTGACGCCGGCCATCAAGGTCGGCACCGCGGCCGGCTCGCTTAGCCCCGACGCCGCGTCGATGGTGCTCCGGGTGGTGGTTGATACCCACCTCCACCTGCCCGACATGTTCGAGATCACCTTCGCCCACGGCAGCGCGTCGGCCGTCGCCCAGGCCGGTATCTCGATCGGCGTTCCGCTGGAGATCTGGGGTGGTCCCCCGCAGCAGGAGTTGTCCAAGCGGCTGATCCTCGGTGAGGTGACCTCGATCGAGGGCCAGTACACCGGGTCGCTCAGCCGGATCGTGGTCCGTGGCTACGCCAAGTCGCACCGGTTGCAGCGGATCACCCGGACCCGGACGTTCGTCAACATGAAGGATTCCGACATTGCCCGCCAGATCGCCTCGGACGCCGGCCTGACCATTGGAGTCATCGATCAGACCAGGACGACCCACGACCATGTCGGCCAGGTCAACCAGACCGATTGGGACTTTCTGAAGTGGCACGCCAGGAAGATCGGGTATGAGACCGGGGTCGCGAACGACACGTTCTTCTTCCGCAAGGCGTCCACGACGGCCGCCGGCACCCCCATCACGCTGACCTACCCGGAGAAGCTGCGCTCGTTCTATCCGCGAGTGACCGCCGGTAACCTGGCCGAGCAGGTCGAGGTGCGGGTCTGGGATCCGCTGGCCGGGAAGGTGGTGGCCGCGCAGGCCAGCCCGACCGGTGGCGCGGCGAGCCTGAGCAAGGGAAATCCGGGCCAGTTCGCGGGTGCGTTCGGGGCCACGCCGGCACCGCCGCCGGCTGCCGGCAACCCGGCGCTCGGCGACCTCGGCCCGGCGCCGAGCGGCACGGCCCACATCGTGTCGGACTGGCCGCTGGCGGCGGGTCCGTCGGTGAGTTCGGCGGCGGCGGAGACCGCGGACGGCCTGGCCGAGCACATCGGCTCCACCTTCGCCGAGGCCGAGGGCGACGCGATCGGTGATCCGGCCCTGCAGGCCGGGGCGGTCGTGGACATCGTCGGGGTCAGTGACTTCTTCGCCGGCAAATGGGTGATCACCAACGCTCGGCACACCTTCGACGCGACTGAGCACAACTACCGCACCCGCATTTACATGAGCGGTCGGCAGGACCGGTCGGTGTTCGGCCTGGCCTCCGGCGGGAAGAGCCAGGGCCGGCCGCCGGCCATCAACGGCGTAGCCGGCGCGATCGTCAGTAACATTAACGATCCGGACAAGAAAAGCCGGGTCAAGGTCGCGCTGCCCTGGCTGTCACCGCAGTACGAGTCGGACTGGGCATCGGTTGTGCAGTTCGGCGCCGGTAAGAGCAGCGGGGCAATGTTCTTGCCAGAAGTCGGCGACGAGGTCCTGGTCGGCTTCGAGTTCGGCGACCCGCAGCGGCCGTACGTGCTTGGCGGAATCGTAAACAACGCAACCACGTACGAGCTTGGCGGCCAGCCGGTCAAGCCGAGTGGCAACACCGCATCGGTGGCCTGGCGAGGATTCGTCGCTGCCTCTGGCAACAAGCTGGCGTTCCACGACGAGGAGCCGCCGGGCGGCGGAACCCCGACCGCCTCGGAAATCGTGCTGGGCACGAAGGACGGCAGTTTCTCGCTGACCATCGACCAGGTCGGCAAGAAGGTGACGCTTACTTGCGGCAGTGGCGGCGGCACGTTGGAGATCAAATCGGCCGGCGGGACGATGAACATCGACGGTGGTAACCAGCTCAACCTCAAGGCGACCGCGGTCAACATCGAAGGAAGTGGCCAGCTCAACCTCAAGGCGGCCATGGTCAAGGTCGAGGGAAGTGGCGAGGTCGAGATCAAGGGTGGCGTGGTCAAGCTCAACTAAGAGTGGGGGCGGCAATGGCGGTGGACTACATCGGGACGGGCTGGGCGTACCCCCTCGACGTGAGCCCGAACGGCTCGTTTGCGATGGCCAGCGGGGTGCACAAGCTGGAGCAAGCCATGCGGCTCATCCTTTCCACGTATCCAGGCGAACGGCCGATGCGCCCGGATTTCGGTTGCCGGTTGCGTGATTTCGTTTTCCGCGGGGCCACTCTGGAAAACGCTGCCGACGTCGCCTATGAGGTACGGACGGCGCTGAACCGGTGGGAGCCCCGGGCGGATGTCGAAGAGGTCGACGTGTACCCCGACATCGACGACATCGGGATGCTCTATATCGATATCCGCTACCGGGTCAAGGCTACCAACGACTGGCGCAACCTGGTCTTTCCCTTCTACACCATTCCCGAGAACGAGGACGAGCGCTGATGGCACTGCCCGCCCCGAACCTCGACGACCGGCGCTTCCAGGACCTGGTGGACGACGCGAAGCGCATGGTGCAGCGCCGTTGCCCGGAGTGGACCGACCACAACGTGTCGGACCCGGGCATCACGCTGATCGAGACCTTCGCGTACCTGACCGATCAGTTGATGTATCGGCTGAACCGGGTGCCGGACCGGCTGTATGTGAAGTTCCTCGAGCTGATCGGCCTGCGGATGCTGCCGCCGACCGCGTCCCGGGTGCCGCTGACGTTCTGGCTGTCCACCCCGGCCCAGACCGAGATGACGATCGCCACCGGCGCGCGGGCCGGTACGATCCGTACCGAGACCGAGGAGTCGATCGTCTTCTCCACTGCGCACGACCTGCGGATCGTGCCGTGCACGCTGCAGTATGTCCGGACGTTGGCGGCCGGCGCCGAGGAGAGCCTCAACTGCACCGATCGGCTGACCATGAAAACCCCGTTCCCGGCCTTTGCCGAACCGCCCAGCCTCGGCGACACGCTGCTGCTTGGCCTGTCCGAAGCGGTGCCGCACTGCGCGATCCGGCTCGACTTCGACGGCCGGATCGAAGGCGTCGGCGTTAACCCGAAGGAGCCGCCGCTGCGCTGGGAGGCGTGGACCGGCCAGGACTGGACCGAGTGCGAGTTTTCCGACGACGAGACCGGCGGGCTGAACCGGTCCGGCGCGGTGACCGTGCACGTCCCGGGTACGCATGAGGTGAGCGTGCTCGACGGCGAGCGGGCTGGCTGGCTGCGGGCCCGGGTGATCGAGCCCCTGGAGGGTCAGCCACCTTACAGCGCGAGCCCGATCGTGCACGACCTGTCGGCATGCACGGTGGGCGGCACGATGACCGCGATCAACGCCGAGATCGTGCTGGACGAGGCGCTCGGTCAGTCCGACGGGGTCCCGGGGCAGATCTTCCCGGTGCAGCAGCGGCCGATCCTGTTCGGCGTTGAGGACCCGATCGTCGAGGTCAGCGGTGACGAGGGCTGGCAGGTGTGGCAGCCGGTCGAGCACTTCGCTGACAGCGGGCCGGCCGACCGGCACTTCATCCTCGACTCGGTGGCCGGCGAGGTGATCCTGGGTCCGATGGTTCGCCAACCGGACGGCACGCTGCGGTATTACGGTGCGGTGCCGCCACCGGGTGCTTCAGTTCGGATCAGGCGGTACGTGATCGGCGGCGGTTCACGGGGCAACGTCGCGGTCGGCGCGGTACGCACCCTGCGCTCGTCGATCCCGTTCGTCGCCGCGGTCGAGAACCGGCACCCCGGTCACGGCGGGGTCGAGGGCGAGACGCTGGAGGAGGCGAAGAAGCGCGGGCCGCTGCTGCTGCGGACCCGGAACCGCGCGGTGACCGCCGAGGACTACGAACTGCTCGCTCGGGAGGCCGCGCCGGAGGCGGCCCGGATCCGGTGCGTGCCGGCCGGGATGGCGGACGTCGAGGCGGGGGCGGTCAAGGTCCTGGTGACCCCGGCCGCGCCGGTCGTCAATGGCCGGATTAACTTCCCGGACCTGGTCCCGTCCGAACAAATGCTGGCCCGGATCGCGACGCGGCTCGATCAGGTCCGGCTGGTCGGGACCCGGGTGATGGTCGAGCCGCCGCTGTACCGGGGAGTCACCGTGGTCGCCCGGGTGGTGGCCCGGCCCCGGGTGAACGCGGCCCGGATGCGTGAGGCCGCGTTGCTCGCGCTGTATGAGTTCCTCAACCCGCTGACCGGGGGTGGTCCGGACCAGACCGGCTGGCCGTATGGCCGGCCGGTGCAGGCCGGGGACATCTTCGCCGTGCTGCAACGGGTGCGGGGGGTTGACCTGATCGAGGACGTGCGTTTGTTCACCGCTAACCCGGTGACCGGCGAGCGCGGCCACGAAACGGCCCGGATCGACGTCGATGTGAACAGCCTGGTTTTTTCGTTCGGGCATCAGGTCCGGGTCGAGGAAAATTGATACGCGGCGGCGTGCCAGACAGCGGGCTGGAGGGGTAAGGCACCATGATCGTCTGTAAGGAATGCGGCTTCCATAATTCGGACAAGGACACCTTCTGTGGTAAATGCGGGAGCTTCCTGGAGTGGACTGGAAACAAAATAACGCCCAAGATCCCGGCGGCCCCTGTAGAAGAGCCGGAGCCAGCGGAAGAGGGTCCAAAGAAGGGATTCTTCCAGCGGGTCATGGACGCCACCGTGCTCACCCTGACCGGTGGCCCGAGTAACGAGGAGCTGCCTGCGGCTGGTCCGGGCGGGCCGCCACGGCCGGGGGGGATGGCCCCGCCGGGTGCGCCGCCCCGCCCGCCCGGTGTCCCCGGCGCGCCGCCGGGCCCGCCGGGTGCGCCGCCGCGCCCACCTGGTGTGGGTGGCCCGCCGCCACCGCCGGCCCCTCCGGGTGCGCTGCCGCGCCCACCTGGTGTGGGTGGCCCGCCGCCACCGCCGGCCCCTCCGGGTGCGCTGCCGCGCCCACCTGGTGTGGGTGGCCCGCCGCCACCGCCGGCCCCTCCGGGTGCGCTGCCGCGCCCACCTGGTGTGGGTGGCCCGCCGCCACCGCCGGCCCCTCCGGGTGCGCTGCCGCGCCCACCTGGTGTGGGTGGCCCGCCGCCACCGCCGGCCCCTCCGGGTGCGCTGCCGCGCCCACCGGGTGTGGGTGGCCCGCCGCCACCGCCGCCGGCCCCGCCGGGTGCGCCGCCGCGCCCACCGGGTGTGGGTGGTCCACCGCCACCGCCGGCCCCGCCGGGTGCGCCGCCCCGCCCACCTGGCGTGGCTGGCCCGCCACCACCGCCAGCGGCTTCAGCCGGCCCACCGCCGACCCTGCCGGGATCGGCCGGCCCACCACCATCGCTGCCGTCCCCACCAGTTTCTAGGGCAACCGACGACGCCGCCGCGCTGGTCGTACCGGTCAAGCCCGGCCAGCGCGAGCCGCAACCGGAAGCCGAACCCGCCGAGTTGGCTCCGCAGGCCGCCCAGCGCCGGGCGGCCCCGATACGCAAGACCGAACCGACCAGGAAGCTACAGCCGGGTGACCTGATCTGCGGCGAGTGCGGCGAAGGCAACCTGCCGACCCGCAAGTTCTGTAGCCGGTGCGGTTCGTCGCTGTCCGCCGCAGAGGTTGTCAAGACGCCGTGGTGGCGCAAGCTGATCCGGCGCGGCCCGAAGACCATGGCCGCGGGCAAGCGGCCGAAGAGTGCCAGCCCGACCGCCAAACGCCGGTCGCTGCGCGACATCTACCGGCTGGGTCGCAACATCTTCGCGGTCGTGCTGCTGGCCAGCACGGCGATCTACGGCTTCTACCCGCCGCTGCGCACGTTCGTGAACGGCCACATCTCCGCGCTCAAGAACGACATCACCGGCAAGGTCAACCCGCAACTCTCGCCGCTGCGCCCGATATCCACCACGGCCGATGAGCAGCTCGCCGGCCACCCGGCGGCACTAGCCACCGACCTGAAGCTCAACACCGCCTGGGTGGCGCTCTGGTCGCCGGATAAGCACCCGATCCTCACCCTCGATTTCGGCAAGATCGTCGTCCTCCGAACGATGATCATCCATATTGGGACCGCGGACAACTTTACCGCGCAGGACCGGCCGGCGATTCTCCACCTGGTGTTCTCCAACGAGAAAACCGATAGCCTGACCCTGAAAGACACCTCCGATGAGCAGAAGCTGTCGATCTCAAATTCGATCGGGGTAAAGAGTGTACAGATCGAGATCAGGGACGTATTCCCGGCGCAAGGCTCGGATACGGTGGCGATTTCTGAAATCGAGCTGTTCGGGATCGGCTGAGCCGGGCGGTCAGCGCGCCGCGGCATTCGGTCCGGGCAAGGCAGTCCGGGTGAGTGAGGGGAGGATTCGATGCGGGGCACGGTGACCGACTTGGGCACGCCCTACCCGCTGGGCGGTTTGCTGCCGGCGGTGCTGCAGGAGGACCCGTTCGCGATGCGGCTGACTGCCGGGCTAGACGACGTCCTCGCGCCGATCATCGCGACCCTGGACTGCCTGTACGGATACATCGATCCGGCGCTGGCACCGGAGGACTTCCTGGAGTGGCTGGCTGACTGGGTCGGCGCAACGGTCGATGAGAACTGGCCGCTCCATCGGCAGCGGGCCACGGTGGCCCGGGCGGTCGAGCTCTACCAACTGCGCGGTACGCTCGTCGGCCTGCGCGCTCAGGTTGAGGTGATCACCGGCGCCCAGGTCGACATCGTCGAGTCCGGCGGGGTGGGCTGGTCCACCACACCGGACGGCCCACTGCCGGGCGAGCCCGGTTCATGGCTCGTGGTACGGATCACCACCGCGGCGCCGGACTCGATCCGGCTGGGCGTGGTGGAAGCGATCGTGGCTGCGGCCAAGCCGGCCCACGTGCTGCACCAGATCGAGGTTGTCCAAGCCTAGGGGGTCCCCGCCCCCAAACTGCCGGTAAGCGAGTTACCCAGCCAGGTCAGCGGCGGCCGATGAAGTCCGGTGGCTGGAAGGTGCCGGTTACCACCAGCAGCGGTGCGGTCACCGACACGGGGGTCCCCGGCGCGGTGACCCGGACAACGTGGTTACCCACCGTGCTGTGCAGGAAGATCACCAGGGCCGCGCTAAAGGTGCCGTTGCTCGCGGTGGTCACTGTGCTGCTGCCCGGCAACCCGAGCACCTCGACGAGCACTGAGTGAGAGGCCGGGAAGCCCTGCCCGGTCACTGTCGTTACCCGGCCGGCCGGTACCACCCCGGGGTTGACCTGGATGGTCGCCGTGGTGCCGCTGCCGGTCAGACCGACCAGGTGGGTACCGCTGACCGTGGTATCGACGAACTGCAGCACGGCCGGCCGGCTGCCGGTACCCCCCGGGGTGTTGACCACCGTGACCCGGCAGGTCGCGCCGACGGCCAGGGTGACGCCCGTACAAGTGTCCGCAGTGATCTTGTAGTCGCCAGGGAACTTCTTGGCCGCCTTAGGCAGCGTCGTACTGATGATGGTAAACGGGGCTCGGCCGGCGTTGCTGACCGTCACCGGCTTCGGGCCGCTAGACGTGAGCACTAGCCGCTGGCCGAACGGCACCGGGTTCGGGCTGGCCCGGAATCCGTCGACCGGCGGCCCGACCCCGCCGGTGACCCGGATCGGCACCGGGGTCCGGCCGCGAACCGCGATCTGCAGGACAGCCTCACGCTGCCCGGTCGCGCTCGGCGTGAAGCGGATCGACACCGCGCAGGTCTCGCCCTCGTGCAGGGCCAGCCCGGTGCAGGTCTCGGCTGGGAAGATTTGGAAGTCGCCGGCGTTCGGTCCGATGAGCGTGACGCCGGTGGGGTACGCCGGTCCGAAGCCGACGTGCCGCACCGTCGCGGTCTGGGTCACCGAGTCGCCGAGCGGGACGGTCCCGAAGTCCACCGGCGCGCCGGTCACGGTGGGCTGGAACTCCCGGGCGAAGACATCGGTCACCTCGTTGGTGTCGTTGGCGACCAGGTCGCTGGCGGCGGACTGGTACGCCACCACCCGACCGTCTTCGGACAGCACCGGGAAGGTGCTCGCGTCATTGGCCTCGCAGGTCGCGTCGGGCGGCAACAACGGCGCGCAGGTCAACTCCTGGCTGGGTGAGGCCAACTCGGCCGGACCCGGTGCCAGCCCGGCCTGCCGGTGCTGCTGGTCCAGGACCAGGTCACGGACCACGATGTCGCACACCGAGGTCGGGCTCGGCACAGGGGACCCGGTAGTGGTGGATCCCATGCCGGTGACGTCTTTGGACTTGAGGTCATTGGACTTGAGGTCATTGGACTGGGGGTCGCTGGACTCAGGGGCGCTGTCTTGGTCGCACTGACCGGTCCGGTAGGGATTGTCCACGCCGTTGTGTACGCCCCGGCTGAAGGTGCCGAAGGCCAGGTACCGGCCGTCTGCGGACAGCGCCGGCTGGCTTGCCGCAGCCGGCTGGCCGGTGGCATCGACCGCGGCAATTTGCCGGTCCACCGGCTCGTTGTCGGCCGGGCCGAGCTTGCCATTTCGGTCCGGGTCGCGGTTGACCAGGACCACGGTGTCACCCGGCGTTCCCTCCGGCGCGGCGAAGTCCCACCGGTGGAAGGCCACCAGCCGGCCACCGGCGGCCACCGTCGGGTCGTTGACGCCGACGTTGTTGTTCGCTGGCGCGCCGCCGGCGTCATCGAGCCGGACCGCAACGCCGGCACCACGGTCGAAGGCATCGATGGTGGCAAAGACGTACCCGGATCCGTACCCGTACCCGTACCCGCTCTCGGGCGCGGACTGGTAGTTCTGCTGGAAGACCACGGTCCGGCCGTCGGCGGACAGCGCCGGCTGGCTGGCGTCGCTGACAATGGGCGGCCCGGCATCGGACTGGGGGGGCAGCACTGCCGCAGGCACCACGGTGAAGCTGGCACCGGTCACCGGCTGGATGCGACCCATGGCGTCCTTGGTCAGCGTGGTGATGGTGATGTGGGACGGGGCAGATCCGGCAAGCGGCTGCTCGATCCAGGCCACCGCGCTGGCGTCCCCGGCCAGGCTTGGCGCGTACCCCGCACTGATCCGGTCCCCATCGTTGGTCGCGGTCCGGGAGACCACCGTGTACCGGTAGTCCAGTGGCAACGCCGGGTTGCCGTTGATGTGCTCGTCGAAGATCCCGTTGTTGTTCGGGTCCCGGTCGCAGATCACCACGTCGCTGGTGTCATCGTTGTCGCCGTCTGGGATGTTGGTCGCGGTGGTGTCGAAGGCGACATACCGACCAGTGGCGGAGACCGACGGGTTCTGGCTGTCGCCGTTGGCGGGGCCGTCCGCAGGCTGACCGACGGCTGCCAGCGGGGCCACCGGGTTCGGGGCGGTCATCCGGAAGCTGAATATAGGTGGTGGGCTGGGCACCGGCGGGGGGGTGGGCTCTCGCGGTGGGCTGGGTTCGGGCGGTGGGGTGGGCTCAGGCGACGGGCTCTCCACCACCGGCGCGACTCCCCGAGAGATCAGTACGGTCCGGCCGGCGCTGCGGTCGCGCAGGTAGACGTCGGAGTCGGCGCCGTCGTCGTTGCGTGCGTCCAGCGGGTCCAGTGCAGCCCGGGTGTCGAAGGCGACCTGCTGGCCGTCGCCGGAGATCGCCGCGTCGAAGCTCGGCGCGGTGGCCTGCGTCTCGTCGTTGGTCGGGCCGGTGACCGAGACCCGCTCGGTCGTGCCGGGCGAGACACCGGCCTGCGCCGCGGTGCTGCTCGTCAGCACGATCAGTACGCTCGTCGCGAGCAGGCCACTGACGCCGAACGCGACCCACCGGCGCGCCCGGACCGTCGGTACCCCAGCAGCCACCCCGGCCCCCTCGACAGACTAAGGTGACAGTAGAGGCTCTCCGGCCCCGCCCGCCCTGTCTGGTGGACCGCCGATAGGGTTCGTCCTGGCGCCCGATCGGGCAGCGCAAGCTGCCCCCGGCCGTACCCGATCGCCGCTTCTGGGCCAGCCAACGACTCGGGACACTCGCTCCATGGGGGTCACCGCTGCCTTGACCAATGCCCACCTCAGCGTCGCGCCCGGCGAAGAGGCGGTCTGCGACGTGCAGATTCACAATACCGGTTCGGTCGTAGACCAGTTCACTCTCGATCTGGTCGGGTCGGCTGTCGGCTGGACGGTCATCGAACCATCCACCATCAACCTCTTCCCCGGGGCGAAGGCCACCGCCCAGATCGCGTTCCGGCCACCCCGATCGGCCAAGGTGCTCGCCGGCCCGGTGCCATATGGGGTCCGAGTGCTCTCCCGCGAGGACCCGCACGGCTCGGTGGTCGAGGAGGGCGTGGTCGAGGTCGCGCCGTACGCCGAGATGGCGGTGGAGCTGGTCCCGCGGAAGTCCCGCGGTTCGCGGGTGGGCCGGCACCAGCTCGCCATCGACAACAACGGCAACCACCCGCTGAACACCGAGGTGCTTGCCGTCGACCCCGAAAACGAGCTACAGATCAGGCTCGATCCGTCGGTCCTGGAGGTGGAGCCCGGGACCGCGGCGCTGGTCAAGACCCGGGTCAAGCCGAAGCGGCGGTTCCTCAGGGGTCAGCCGCGGACCCACCCCTTCCAGCTCGTTGTGGTTCCCGAAGACGGGCAACCGGCCACCGCCGACGGCAGCATGGTGCAGGAGCAGTTGCTGCCCAAGTGGCTGCTACCCGCGTTGGCAGCCGCGGCGGCGGCTGCGGTGGCGTTGTTCGTCATCTGGCTCACCCTGCTCAAGCCGGCGGTGAAGTCGATCGCCAAGGACCAGGCCGAGCAGCAGACGAAGGCGGTCGCGGCCACCGCGCAACAAGCCCAAGCGCAGGCCGGCGAGGCCAAGGCGCAGGCCAGCCAGGCTGCGAAGGCTGCGAGTTCTGCCGCCAAGCCCAGCGGGTCGCCGGCTCCCGGGACCGGCACTGACACGACCACCGGAACACCAACCGATTTCCGGATCGCCGCCAAGGCTGACCCGGTGACCGATGGGTCGTTCGTGAACTTCGACTTCATCGCACCCGACAAGCAGGAGTTGAACATCACCGATCTAGTACTGCAGAACCCGCGCGGTGACACCGGGATCTTGCAGCTCCTGATTGACGGCAACGTGGTGCTGGAGGAGGGCTTGGACAACTTCCGGGATCTGGACTACCACTACGTGGTGCCCCTGCACGTCGATTCGAACAAGAAGGTGACAGTAGCGGTGAGCTGCCAGAAGCCCGGTTTCGGGTCCCAATGCACGCCGTCGGTGTCCTTCTCTGGCCGGCTGGTCAAGCCGTAACCGTAGAGCCACCGCATCGCGAGACACCGAGGCCCCGGCAGCCGAGATCCGCCGGGGCCTCGGGGGCGGGTTGACCGCTAGTTTAGATCAGCCCCTCCCGCATCGCGTAGGCGACCGCATGCGACCGGTTCTTTAGCTGGAACCGGCTGGTGACGTCGTGCAGGATGCTCTTTACTGTGCGCTGCGAGTAGCAGAGCTGCTCGGCGATCTCCCGGGTGTCCAGGCCCTGCGCGACCAGCTTCAGTACCTCCACCTCCCGGTCGGACAATCCGGTCAGGTTCAGTCCCTGCGGAGCGAGGACCTGGCGCTGTAGCCGGGACACCCGCGACAGCAGCCGGCCGAGCAGGTCCGGCGGCAAGACGCCCTCACCGTTCGCGGCAATGCTGGCCAGCCGTACCAGCGCTTCCGGAGTGGCCTCCGACCGGCGGGCCACTGCGCATACCCCGACCTCGATTGCGGCCAGCAGATCGGAGTCGTCCAAGTCGGTGGTGACCAGCACAGCGCGGGTCAGCCCGCGACACTGCAGGCTGCGCAGTAGCCGCATAGTCTCCTCGTCAATCCGGTCTGCGACCACGATCACGACGGCCTGCGGGTCATCGGATTCGTGGTCGACCAGCAACACCTCAGGTCGAGATCGAAGTGCCGCCGAGACGCCGACCTTGGAGATCGGGTCCATGGCGCAGACCATTACCGGAATGCGTTCCATCGTTGTCCCCCAACGGCAGTAATCCCAGGCACCCACCGCCCATCTGGTCGGTCGAGGTGACGGCGTGCCGCCGGTTGACCGACCAGGCTGGACGGGGGAGTCGCCCCCAAGTCACCCGGTTGTATTTAAGGACACCGGGCAGCCCGAATCTTCGTGCTAGCCGCCCAAAGCTGTGCCCAGCCTTGTGCAGTTGGCACAAATCCGCTGCCTCCACGGGCACCGGACGGGTAACTTCGCGCCGGCCGGTCCGGCTCGGGTCGCAGCAGCGGTACCGGCAACCACGTGTCATCGCATTAATTGATGCGTTAATTGGGCCCAGCGAGCGCGCTGCGGCAACCGGTCGGGCCCACCCGTCGCCAGCCGCCCGCCACTCGGTCAGCAGGACCGGGCAGACCCGACCGTCCGGCAGCAGGTCGCAAGGGATCAGCGACCGGTGCAGGGATGGCGTGGCAAGCAGCTTGGGCAGCCGCATGCCACCAGGGTCCTTGCCCGAGCCTGCTACCGCAGGCGTGATGACGATGTCCACTCGAATGGCCTAGCTGTCGGGAGGGCGGACGGGCGCGCCGGAATAGAGGGGACGATCAGTTGCCTAGATACCATCTATCGGGTTGTTTCGCAGCCCTGCCGGGCCCGCTGCGTCGAGGTCCGCCCTGCCGGAATCGGCACCTCGGCGTAGGCTTCCGTCATGGATTTCGGTGAGCGGAACCCACCACAGCTCGCTACCCGACCCCCGTTGCCGCTCGCTGACCAGTACGGAAGGGTCGCCAGGGACCTTCGGGTCTCGCTAACCGACCGCTGCAACCTGCGGTGCAGCTACTGCATGCCCGCCGAGGGGCTGCCGTGGCTGGCGCGGCACGACCTGCTCACCGACGACGAGATGGTCCGCCTGTTGCGGATCGCGGTATGCCGGCTGGGCGTGACCGAGGTGCGGTTCACCGGCGGCGAGCCGCTGCTGCGGCCGAACCTAGCCGACCTGGTCCGCCGGACCGCTGCGCTGACACCGCGGCCGAGGATCGGCCTGACCACCAACGCGATCGGGCTGGCGCGGCTGGCCGAGGCGCTGGCCGCCGCCGGCCTGGACCGGGTGAACGTCTCGCTAGACACCCTTGACCCGGACCGGTTCGCCACCCTCGCTCGCCGGCGCCGGCTCTCCAACGTCGTGGCCGGGCTGGCCGCCGCCCAGCAGGCCGGGCTGACCCCGGTCAAGCTCAACACGGTGCTGATGCGCGGGGTCAACGACGACGAGGCAGGGCCGCTGCTGAACTTCGCGCTCCAGCACGGTTACGAGCTGCGGTTCATCGAGCAAATGCCGTTGGACGCACAGCACGGCTGGGACCGTACCCAGATGGTCCGGGCCGAGGAGATTCTGCAGCGGCTGTCCGAGCGGTTCTGCTTAACTCCCGACCCGGCGTACCGCGGCGCGGCGCCGGCAGAGACCTGGCTGGTGGACGGCGGCCCGGACAAGGTCGGCGTGATCGCTTCGGTGACCCGGCCGTTCTGCGGCACCTGCGACCGGACCCGGCTGACCGCCGACGGGCAGGTACGTAGCTGCCTGTTCGCCCGCGAGGAGTCCGACCTGCGTTCGGCGCTGCGCTCCGGGATCACTGATGAGGAGCTGGCCCAGCGCTGGCAGCAGGCGATGTGGCACAAGCTGCCTGGGCACGGCATCAACGACCCGAGGTTCCTGCAACCGGATCGGCCGATGTCGGCGATCGGTGGCTGACAATCGGTGGCTGAATTAGCCGGGGTGGTCGTCACCACGGAGTTGGTCCACGGTGTGCGCCAGGATCGACGCTAGCACCGCCATGCCATCCTGCGCGCCACCGCGGGAGCCCGGCAAGTTGACCACCAGAGTACGCCCGACCACTCCGGCCAGCCCGCGGGACAAGATCGCGGTCGGCACCTTTGGCGCGCCGTAGGCTCGGATTGCCTCGGCAATGCCCGGCACCTGGTAGTCCAGCAGCTCCCGGGTCACCTCCGGGGTGCGGTCGGTGGGGGAGACGCCGGTACCGCCGGAGGTGATCACCACCTCGGCGCCGGCCGCGACCGCGGCCCGGATGGCCTGCCCGACCGGCTCGCCGTCGGGTACCACCACCGGATCGGCGACCTGGCAGCCGAGCTCCCGCAACCACTCGGCGATCAGTGGTCCGCTGGTGTCGGCGTACACCCCGGCGGCGGCCCGGTTGGAGGCGACCACGACGTGGGCCAGGGTCGGACGATCGGTCATCTGTCGCAGAGTAGTCGACCCAATCCCTGGGCCGGTCCCGCACCGGTTGGCCGGACTCGCTACTGTCGCTCCGCCCAGCCGTCCTCGCGGAGTGTCCATGTCGCTGATCAAAGAGTTGCTTGACGTCGAGTCGGCCGACCAAGCCAACACCCCGAAACCGCCCCCGATGTCGGTGGCCAGCCGGTGGCGCTGGTCGATCCCGGAAATGGCGGCGGCAGCGACCGCCGGGTTCGCGCTGCCCGCCATGGCGCTGCTGCTGCTCGGCAGGTTCATCATGCCGCTGGTGCTCGCCCTCGGCCTGGTCGGCGCGGCGGTCGCGGTCTGGCTGCTCGGTCCGGAACGGGTCACCGACCGGTTGCCCCGGTCGGGATGGACGGTAGCCGCGCTGGTGCTGGCTGCGGCGGCGTTCCTGGTCAATGCCCGGTTCGCCAACCAGGACCTGTACGCGGTGCGCGACCCGGCCACCTACCTGCTGACTGGGCAGTGGCTGGCGCATCACCAGAGCCTGCCGATTGACACCCAGCCGGAGGTGTTCGGCTCCATCCGAGGCGCTGGGCTGACGTACGGTAGCTCGGCGGGTTTTGGCGACGCGATGGCTCGGCCCGGGTTCGTCTACGCGCAAGGCAACCACTTACTGCCGGTGTTTTTGTCGCTGGCTGGCTGGCTCGGCGGCGACGCGGTCCTGCTGAAGGCAAACGCGCTGTTCGGCGCGCTGGCCCTGCTGGCCATGTTCGGGCTGGTCCGGCGGTTCGCCGGGGAGCCGTTCGCGCTGCTGGCCACCGCGGCGCTGGCGGTGTCCATGCCGATGATCGCGTTCAGCCGGGATGCCTATACCGAACCGCTGGCCCTGCTGCTGCTGTTCGGTGGGATGTCGGTGCTGTGGCGGGCGATTGAGTCTGGCCGGCTGGCGGAGTTCGCGCTGGCCGGACTGACCGCGGGGACGGCTGCGATGAGCCGGCTGGACAGCTACGTGGCGCTGGCGGCGGTGCTGCTGGTCGGGTTCGGGTATGCCGGCCGGGCTGTTGTGGCTGGCCAGCAGCGGGCTGGACCAGATCGGGCTGGGCTTATTCGGGCTGGGCTTAGTCGGGTCGGCCTGCTGTTTGGTGGGCTCGCGCTGCCGGGTCTGTTCGGGTTCTGGGACGTGGCCTGGCTGTCCGACGGCTACTACCACAACACCCGCCCGCAGATCATGCCGCTGCTGGCCGGGGCGGCCGCGCTGGCGGTAGGCGGTGTGGTCGCGGTCTGGGCGGTCTGGCGGTGGCCCCGGTTGCGCCGGGTGGTCGGCGCCAGCGCCCGGGTGCGGTGGGCGTGGCTCGGTGCGGTCGGTGTGTTGGGGTTCTTCGCGGTGCTGGCCAGCCGGCCGTGGTGGCAGACCGCCTATGAGTCGCAGCCGGATCCCAGCGGGTGCAACTCTTTCGTCCCGCAGGTGCAAGCCTCGCTCGGCCTACCGGTACAGCGCTGCCGCAGCTACGACGAGCTGACCGTGCACTGGTTGGCCTGGTCCCTTGGCTGGCCAGCGGTGGTGCTGGCCGTGGTCGGGTTGGCCGTGCTGGTGTGGCAGGCGCTGCGGCGATGTGACCTGCGGTTGCTCGGCCCGGTCGCGATGACGGTGTCGTTGTGCGTGCTGTACTTGGTGAAGTCCAGCATCACGCCAGACCAGATCTGGGCGATGCGGCGGTACCTGCCGGTGGTGCTGCCCGGGTTGCTCGGCGCGGCCGGGTACTTACTGTCCCGGGTTTGGTCCTGGCCGCGCCGGTGGGCCCGGCCGGTCGGCGCCGGGCTGGCCGGGCTGCTGGTCGGTGTGCCGGCGGCGGTGACCCATCCGATGGAGTTCGTCCGGCAGTACGTTCCGCAGTTGGCCCAGATCCGGGTGGTCTGCCAGCAGGCCGGTACGGATGGTGCGGTGCTGGTGGTTGGCCAGTCGATGGCCAACGCGTACGGGCAGACCGTCCGGGCCTTCTGCCACGTCCCGGTCCAGGCGATGGACGACCCCAGCCAGGCCGACCTCGCCACCATCCGGGCGGCCGTAGCAAACCACGGTCGGCGGCTGTACGTGATCACCCAGGACCGTGGCGCGGTGCCGTGGACCGCCGGTCCGCAGGCGCCAGCGCCGCTGTACACCGTGTACGAGCAGCGCTGGCCAACCCGGCTGCTGGACGTACCACAACATGCCGAGGATGCGGAGATCCTGCTGTGGATGGGCTTGGTGCTCCCGACCGGCTCGGTCCACCCGCTGCCGCCGGCGACTTGACCACCGGGTGCTCAACCCTCACCACTGGTAATGCGCGAGTTTCTCATCCAGCGCCCGGACGGCTTTGGTGCGCTGCCACTGGTTCAGGTCGGTGCGCATGCGTACGATGCGCTGCTCCAACGGCCGTGACCGGTACCCTTCGGTCAGGGTGAGGACCTTGCCGAGGACCTGGCTCGCCGAGGTGGGGTCGGCCTGCCGGAGGTGTGCCTCGGCTTGGTCGGCGACGGTGTGCAGGTAGTTCAGCCGATCGGTTGGGTCCATCAGCGACAGCGCCGTCTCGGTGGCGGCCAGCGCCTCGTCGTAGTTGCCCAGCCGGCGCGCGCACACACCCTTGGCCCTCCAGTAGAACGACTCGTCCACGGTAAACGCCCAGGACGGAGCTGGCGCACCGTCATCGTCCCCGGACAGGCAGGCCTGCATGACGTCGAGAGCTGCCTGGCAGCTATCGACCTGACCGTCGGCCGCATAGATCTCTGCTGCGTAATCCGCCGCGGTGCCGCGCGCGTATCGGCTGCCGCTCTTGTCCGCCCACTCCTGCGCGGCCAGAGCGTGGTCGATCCCGATCCTGGGCCGGCCCTGCCGGAGGGCGAGCTGGCTCATGTTAGCGAGGACCTTGGATACCAGTTCGAGGTCGTGGGCCTCGTGAGCGGCTGTGCGGGCCTGCTCGTAGTAGTGCTGGGCAGCCCGGAAGTCCCCGAGGTTGTAAAGCTGGAAGCCGGCGATCTGGCTCAGCTCGGCATGTACTGCCAGCACACGCGGTCTTAGCTGGTCGGGCGCGGCGGCCGCCAGGCGTACCATTTCGTGCCGCTGGGCGAGCACGACCGGCAGCGTGGCCTGCGGGCCGAGCGCATGGTGTTGGCGGCGGTAGGCCGGCAGGGCGCTCTCCGCGTAAGAGAGGGTGGCCTTATCCAGCCGGCTCGGCTCGGCCAGCACCCCGGCGACCCGGTCCAGCTCGTCGTGATCAGCCAGGTCCAGCAGCAGCGGCGAGGCCGCGGCGAGGGTGAACGCCGCGCCCAGCTTCGACAACGCGGCCCGGCGACTGAGGGAGTTGAGCTGGTGCACCCACACGATGATGACCTTCGCCAGTTCGTGGAAGTCGATCTCTTTGAGCCGGTACAGCAACGCCGCCTCGCTGCGGGCCGGCAGGTAGGGCGCACGATCACCCTCCGGCACGTAGCCGAACAAGTCGAGCAACAAACGCTCGGTGTCTGCCGGTGTCAGGATACCGCCGGTCAGCTCAGCCAGCGCGCCCGCAGCAGCACCAGGCCCGTAGTCGGGCAGGTCCCGCAGCACATCAGCGACATGGCACTCATAAAGCTGCGCCAACCGGTCCAGGTTGGTCACCGACGGCGGGTGACCGGTCGGTCCGGGCCACAGCTCCCAGATCGAGAAGTTCTTGAACGTCTTGGGATCATCTGGCCAGCGCGCGTTCCAGTGCTCGGCCGCCTCGGGCTGGCTCCAGCCGTGGGCCAACCGCAACGCTACCCGGGCATTAACTCGGTAGCGGCGGCTGAACTCCACCGCCACATCCGCCCAGGTCGCCCCCTCCGCCCGCATCGCGGCCGAGATCTGAAGTTGTTCCTGCTTGGTATTACGAGGCTTGGCGAACATCACTGCTCCAGGTCAGCTCGATCTCTGACTCAAACGCTGGGCAGATTACCTTGCGTACCATGGCAACGACAGAACGTGATCACTACCCTTTTTACCGGGAGGTTCCGACCGGAAATGCCTGATCGTGCGTGGTGAGTAGGCAGCAGCCGAGGAAGTCGTCCCAAGTCTTCGTGGTGGCTAGCGCAGCAGCCAGCGCAGCCCCTCGTGCATGATCGCGGCACAGTTGGTGGTCAGCACCGACTCCACGTGGAACTGGAAGCTGACGAAGTGCCCGGAGCGGGTGGCCATCACCCGGCCGTCCGGCGCGCTGGCCAGCTCCACCCCGGCCGGCGCAGCCTCGCCCGAGGTGTGCGCGAAGAAGGTGTTGTAGAAGCCGACTGGCTCCTGCCGGCCGAACAGGTCGATGGACTGCTGCACACCCTGCAGCGGTGGGTCCACCGGCGTGATCGGCATGCCGAGCCGGGCGCACAGGATTTGGTGGCCTAGGCAGACCGCGAGGAACTTGCGCCGCTGCGCCAGCAGCCCGTCGACGATCTGGTGTACCCGGGCGATCTTCGGGTCGGCCAGGTTGGTCGGGTTGCCCGGCCCCGGGCCGATCAGCACCAGGTCACTGCCAGGACCACCACCAGCCTTGCCGCCGGCAGCACTGCCCACGTTGTCGGCGGCTGGGTCGTCCCAGCGGTACACCGTGGAGATCACACCGAGGTGGTCCAGCACGTGCCGCAGCATGTAGGTGAACTGGTCCTCGTTGTCGATGATCGCGACCGTGGTGCCGTGGAGGTCAGACTTCGTCTCCGGCCGTTCCTGCCGCTCGGTCCAGAACCGGGATAGGTACTTGTTCCGGGAGGCGAGCACGTCGGTGACCAACTGGTCAACGTAGCCAGGCAGCACCGCGGTGGCCGGCGTGGCGGAGGAGATCGCGTTCAGCAGCCCGGCCGCCTTGGCCCGCACCTCCAGGCACTCCTTGGCCGGGTCGGAGTCGCGGACGATGCTGGCCCCGGTCTGGATGGTGGCGGCTCCGGCGGCGTCGACCTCCATCGTCCGGATGGTGATCGCGCTGTCCAGGTACTCCTCGTCGGCCTCGTCCCGACCCATGATCATCAGTGCCGAGGAGTAGTAGCGGCGGGAGTCCTGCTCGTACTTGTGGATGATCCGGGCCGCGTTCTTCAGCGGACTGCCGATCATGGTGGCCGCAAACATCGACTCCCGGAATGCCTCGACCGGGCTCAACCCGGTCCGGCCGGCCAGCTCGTACTCGGTGTGGATGACCGTACCCATTTCTTTTAGGTAAGGGCCGTGGATGGTGCCGCCTTCGGCGCAGATCTGCGACATCATCTTCAGTTCCTCATCGACCACCTGGAACAGCTCGTTGATCTCCTTGGGGTCGGAGAGGAACTCGACCAAGTCGGCCCGCTTGGTCAGGGTGGCCTTGGGCAGCGTGCCGCAGATCGGGTTCATGGTGACCACGCCGCGCTCGATGGTGATGTGCCGCTCCGGCGATGCCCCGATGAAGTACCGCTGCCCGTCGTGGAAGCAGAACGTCAGGTAGGCGCCAGGCTCGTTGCGGACCAGCCGGGCGAAGATCACGTTGGCCACCGCGGCATCGAAGTCGGCGATCCGCAGCCGGGCCCGGCGCGACGGCAGGAAGTTCGAGCCCTCGCCCTGGCAAATCTCGTCAGCCACGATCCGGCGTACCCACTCGGCGTACTGCGCGTCGTCGACGTCGAAGGTCGGCTCGGCGGCCAGCCGGATCGTGCGCGCTGGCCAGTCCGGGGCCACCGAGTCCAGGTCGACCTCGCGGTAGTCCTGGACCGGCATCGTGATGATCGGTTCGCTCTCGTCGTGCACTGGGTAGTCGCGCTCGCGAAGCTGCGAGTACGGCACCATGCTGATCACCGGCAGCGCTCGCGGCGCCGGTCGCGGCACGTCGGCCAGCCACTGCACGGTGCGGACCTCGCCGGTGGCGTAGTGGGTCTGGCCGCCTGCGTGCAGCAGGCAATAGGGTCCGTCGAAGCGCAGCATGCGGCTCATCATCCCAAAGCGAGCAACCCCGCCGGACCTAGCCGAGACCTGGTTGGGTCGGAGCCGTGTTCCGGCTGGCTCGATCAACCTCCGCAGGCCAGCAGCGCAGCCAGCGCCAGCCGTTCCAGCAGCGCGGCGGTCTCGGTACGGTTCGGCAGCGCGCTGTGTGGGGTGGAGTTGATCAGCCCGAACACCGCATGAGCCGCGGCCCGGGCGGTGTCCTCGCTGGTACCGGGCACCGCTTGCTGGATGGCCGCCACCCAAACCTCGACGTAGCTGCGCTGCAGGCGGCGCACCTGCCGCTGGTCGGTCTCGGAGAGGTTGGCCAGGTCACGGGTCTGCACGGTGATCAGCGCCGGCTGGGCCAGCGCGAAGTCGACCTGCCAGCGGACCAGGGTGCGCAGCGCCTGGGCTGGGTCCTCAACCGCGGCCACCCGCTGCCGTCCGCCGGTCAGCAGCTTCTCGCTGATATCCAGCAGCATCTGGCCGAGCACCGCGTCCTTGCTGCGGAAGTGCCGGTATAGCGCCGGTCCGGAGATGCCGACCGCCGCCCCGATGTCGTCGATGCCGACCCCGTGGAAGCCGCGCCGGGCGAACAGCTCCGCCGCGGCGGCCACGATCTGCTCCCGACGAGAGCCGGTGGTCGCAGTGCCCATGGTCGTCATGCTAGCGGAGCTAGTTAGCCATCGTTAACTGGCCGGCCGGCTGTCTGCCGAACCGTCCCGCCATGAGGCGTTGCTGATAAATCTACGACGAAATCTTTCTATATCAAAGGAAATTTGGTACTTATTGACCCTCCCCCTGTTACGGAGGTGTTTCCCCATGCGTGTGCCCCGAATCCTCCTTGGCGCGGCGGTCAGTGCCGCCGCCACCCTGCTCGTGGCGGCGGCTGCCCCGGCCTCAGCCGTCGCTGCGGCGGTCAACTACGTTGCCCTCGGCGACTCGTACTCCTCAGGTCTTGGCGCCAACACCTACGACAGCACCAGCGGAAACTGCGACCGCAGCCCGCAGGGATACCCGGCGCTGTGGGCGGCTGCGCACAACGTGTCCTCCTTCACCTTCGCCGCCTGTGCCGGGGCCAAGACCACCGACGTACTGGCCAGCCAGCTCGGTGGGCTGACCGCCGCGACCACGCTGGTGAGCATCACCATTGGTGGCAACGACGCCGGGTTCAGCACCGTGCTGGAAACCTGCCTCCTGCAAAGCGACGCAGGCTGCAAGGCCGCGGTGGACAACGCGGTGGCCTTTATTCGCGGCACGCTGCCCGGCCGGCTGGACAGCGTCTACGGCGCGATCCGCAGCCATGCGCCCAGCGCCTCGGTCGTGGTGCTTGGCTACCCGCGGCTCTACCAACTTCACGGGAGCTGTCTGGTCGGCATGGACGACACCAAGCGCGGCTACCTCAACGGTGGCGCGGACGTACTGGACTCGGTGACCCAGACCGAGGTCGGCAAGTACCTCGGGTTCTCCTTCGCCGACGTCCGTACGGCCTTCGCGCCGCACGAGATCTGCTCCACCGACGTCTGGTGGCTGCACAGTGTGGAGTTCGTCCACCCCGCCTACTCCTACCACCCGACCGTCGACGGCTACCAGTACGGTTACCTGCCGGTCCTGTCGTCCGTGACGGGCTGAGCACAGCGGGTAAGGTGCCCCTGGCGGCTAGCCGCCAGGGGCAACTGCTGGAGGTGCGGGTGTCAGGGTCGCTATGGGCGGACCAGATCGCGGCGGTGTACGGCGGTGTGCTGGATGGTGAGCGCTTGGTCGCGGCTTTCCGGGACAGCATCGTGCTGGTGCCCACCTCGGGTGACGAGGCGTTGTTGACCGGCGATGCCCGTGGGGTTCGTTGGGTGTACGCGTTCACCAGCGCTTCGGAGTTGGCGCGGTTTGGGCGGGCCCGCGGCCAGGGTGCGACGGAGTGGTCGTACCTGACGATCCGGGGGGCTCGACTGCTGGATGCGGTGCTGCCGGCGATCGGCTGGCCGGTCGGAGTCGCGGTGGATGTGGCTGGCGGGCGGCCGATAATGTTCCCGCCCGCAGTGGAAGCTGTTGCCGCGGCTGCTGAGGTGGGCGGGCCTGGGGTGGGGGGGTGAGGTGACCGGTTTCGAGGTGGACCCAGCACTGCTGCAGGAAGCGGCGCAAGGGATCAGTGACACGATTGCCGAGCTGAAGACGCTCGGTCTGGCTGAGCAGGCGGATGTCGGGCGGGGCTTCGAGAGCCTGTCGTTGCGGGGCCTGCAGGTCGGGCACCAAGGATTGCACCAGGCGTTCTCGGAGTTTTGCGACCGGTGGTCGTGGGGAGTGCGGACCCTGGTGAATGACGGCAATGAGATCGCCCAGCGGTTGGGTCTGTCGGCGGGCACCTATCACGACGTAGAGCAGTACACCGTCGGGGTGCTGAAGGACGCGGTGAACGCGCTGGTGGGCGACCCGCATGCGGCCAACCAGCAGGTGGAACATGAGTCGTTTGGTCAGATCCTGGCCAGCGACACCCCGGACTACTCGGCGCAGTCGTGGCACCGGGCTGGGCAGGACATGGCAGCGACATGGACGGCCGAGGGCCGGGATCTCAGGGCAGGGGACCTCGGGGCAGGGGGATGATCGGTGGGGCTCGGGGATCTGGTCAGCGGCATCGTCGACGATGTTGCCTCGGCTGGTGAGCATCTGGTCGAGGGCGCCGAGCAGGTGGCGGGCACGGTCGTTGACGACGGTGCCCAGGTTGCCGGGGCCGCCCTGGACACGGTGGGGTTGCACGGCGCGGCCCAGACGGTCGAGCGGTGGGGTGAGCAGGTCGCTGACCAGCTTGGGGATGCGGTCCCGGAGCGGCAGCTCGGCGAGACGACCGACCCCACCGAGCTGATCCACGGCGCTGCCAGCGCGCTGGACGCGACGGTGGCTCACCTGAAGAAGTTCGCCACGGCGTTTGGGGAGACCGCGCAGGGTTTAAGGTCGGTGGACACCGCGCACTGGGTAGGGGCGGCGGCAGAGGCGTTCCGGGCAAAGTTCGCACCGCATCCCACCCAGTGGTTGGACGCCGAGCAGGCCTGCGCCAACGCCGCCGCCGCGCTGGGTTCGTACGCCTCGACGGTGCGCTGGGCGCAAGGCCAGGCGCAGCAGGCCATCACCCTGAACGCCACCGGCCAGCGGGCCACCCAGCAGGCGCAGGCGCGGTACCAGCAGGCGGTCGAGGGCTACCGCCAAGCCGTGGATGCCTACAACGCCGCGGTCTCCGCGGGCCGCAACCCCGGTGTGCGGCCGGCCCAGCCAGGGGCGTTCGCCGATCCCGGCCAGCCGGACCGGCAGCGGGCCGAGGAGCTGCTGAGCCAGGCCCGGCAGCACCGGGATGCGGCGGGCAATGCGGCGCAGGCCGCGATTTCGGCGGCGACCGGGCTGGCGCCGGCGGAGCCATCGTTCGGGCGGCGGCTGCTCGACAACGTTGGCGACACCCTCAAGGGCATGGGGATTGCGGGCGAGCATCTCCTGGGTGGGGTCGCCAAGGGCGTGTTCGGGATCGTGAGCTTCGTTCGCTCGCTGAACCCGCTCGACCCGTACAACATCACTCATCCAGCCGAGTACGTCGACGGGGTGTCGGCCACGGCGGCCGGGTTGGTGCATGCGGCGTTGCACCCGACCGCGCTGGTGCAGGGCTTGGTGGGCAGCGGGTGGGGCTCTGATCCGGCCGAGGCGTTGGGCAAGCTGATCCCCAACCTTGCGCTGGCTGCGCTGACCGACGGCGCGGGCGCGGCCGAGCGGGCCGGGCTGGACGCCGCGGAGGCCAGCGGGGCGCGGGCGGTCCGGGAGGCGGCGGGCGACCCGGTGGACAATGCCCGCTCGCCCGCGCAGATGACCTGCCGAGACGACCCGGTCGACGTCGCCTCCGGGCACGTGGTGCTGCCTCAGACCGACGTTGAGCTGGCCGGGGTGCTGCCGCTGGTGGTCGAGCGTACGCATGTCTCCGCCTACCGGGTGGGGCGCTGGTACGGCCCGTCGTGGGCCTCGACGCTGGACCAGCGGCTGGCGGTGGACGCCGACGGTGTGCTGTACACCGCGCCGGACGGGGTGGTGCTGTGCTACCCCCACCCCGGGGTGGATGCCCCCGTGCTGCCGGTGGAGGGTGCCCGCTGGCCGCTGACCCGGACCGAGGACGGCGGGTACACGATCACCGACCCGCACGCCGGTCGTACCTTGCATTTTGCCCGCTGGCTGGGCGGCTGCTGGCCGATCACGACGATCACCAACCGCACCGGGGGGCGGATGAGCGTCGGTTACGACGAGGCCGGCGCTCCGCTGGAGATCGCCCACCATGGCGGGTACCGGATCCGGGTGGAGACCAGTATCGGTCGGGTCACCGGGTTGTGGCTGGTCGGCGGGGGCGCTGACGGCGCCGATGTCGAGCTGGTCCGCTACGGCTACTCCGGTGGGCGGCTGAGCGAGGTGACGAACTCCTCCGGCCAGGCCCTGCGGTTCGGTTATGACCAGGTGGGGCGCCTCACCGAGTGGGTGGACCGGAACGACACCTGGTACCGGTACAGCTACGACGTTGAGGGCCGCTGCGTCCAGGTAGCTGGCGCGGACGGGTTCCTCGCCGGGTCCTTCGAGTACGACCCGAAGCGCCGGGTTACCACCCACACCGACGCCTTGGGTGCGGTCAGCCGGTTCGAGTTCGACGAGCGGCTGCGGGTGATCGCCGAGACCGACCCGCTGTGGAACACCACCCGGTCGGAGTGGGACCGGTACGGGCGGCTGACCCGCCGTACCGATCCGTTGGGCCGGGTCAGCCGGTACAGCTACGACGAGGTGGGCAACCTGCTGCGGGTGATCCGCCCGGACGGCTCGCAGGTGGTGGCCGAGTATAACGGCCTGAACCTGCCCACCCTGCTGGTGGACGCTGACGGAGCGGTCTGGCGGCACGAGTACGACGAGGCGGGCAACCGGGTCATCAGCACCGATCCGGCCGGGTTCACCACCCATTACCGGTACGACCAGCGTGGCTACCTGGTCGCGATCACCGACGCCGTTGGGCACACCAGCGAGGTGGCGACCAACGCCGCTGGGCTGCCGGTCGCAGTGACCGACCCGACCGGGGCGACCACCCGGTACGGCCGGGACGGCTTCGGTCGGGTAACCGAGGTGACTGATCCGGTCGGCGGGGTGACCCGGCTGGGCTGGACCGTGGAGGGAAAGCCGGCCTGGCGCACCGTACCAAGTGGGTCCACCGAGCGGTGGTCCTACGACGGCGAGGGCAACCTCATCGAGTACCTCGACCCGCTGGGGCAGGCGACCCGTACCGAGTACACCCATTTCGACCTGCCCGCCGCCCGCACGATGCCGGACGGGGCGCGGCTGGAGTACCAGTACGACCCCGAACTGCGACTGGTGTCCGTCACTAACCCGCAGGGTCCGAATGCGCAGCGCCTGGTGTGGCGGTATGACTACGACCCGGCCGGGCGGCTGGTCCGCGAGACCGACCTTAACGACCGGGTGCTGAGGTACACCTACGACGCCGCGGGTCAGCTCGTCGAGCGCGTCAACGGTGCCGGGCAGGCGGTCGGCTACGTTCACGACCCGCTGGGCAACGTGATCGAGCAACGTACCGACGAGGCGGTGACGCGATTCGGCTACGACCCGGCCGGCCGGCTGGTGCGCGCCACCAACCCAGACTGTGAGCTCACCCTGCACCGCGACCCCCTTGGCCGCATCACCGCCGAAACCTGCAACGGACGTACTCTTACCACCCGCTACGACCCCCTTGGCCGCACGATTCACCGCCGGGCTCCGTCGGGGGTCACCAGTGACTGGGACTATGACGCTGCCGGCCACCCGACCACGCTGCGTACGGCCGGCCGTACTCTCACTTTCAGCCATGACCCCGCCGGCCGCGAAGTGGAACGCCGCCTCGCCGCCGGGGCCGGGGCGACCGATGCCAGCTTCCTGCTAGCCCAGACTTGGAGCGCCAACCACCAGCTCACTTCCCAGACGCTGGTCGGCGGCGAGTTCGCCCCCCGCCCCGGCCAACCCGCGCCGGCCGGTGCCCGCGCCGCGCGGATGTTGCAACGCCGCGGATACGTCTACCGTCCCGACGGCCACCTCATTGGGATCGACGACCAGCTTTCCGGGCCGCGGAGTTTCGAACTTGATGCCGCCGGGCGGGTCACCGCCGTGGTCGGTCCGCGCGGCGCTGAGCATTACAGCTACGACTTGGCCGGGAACATCAGCACTGCCGAGTGGCCCACGACGCCCGACGCGCAGGGCATGCTGGGCGGCCGTGACTACATTGGCACGCTTATCAAACGGGCCGGAAACATCCGTTACCAGCATGACCCGCAAGGCCGCGTCGTCGTCCGGCACCACAAACGTCGTTCCGCCAGGAACCGGACTTGGCGCTACAGTTGGGACGCCCACGACCAGTTGGTCGGTGTGCTCACGCCCGATGGCACCCATTGGCGCTACCGTTACGACCCACTCGGCCGGCGAATTGCTAAACAACGCCTCGGACCCGATCGTACGGTCGTCGAACATACCGAATTCGTGTGGGACGGCAACACCCTTGCCGAACAAACCCACAACAACGCCCAGACCACCACCTGGGACTACGAGCCCGGCAGTCACCGACCGGTTACCCAAACCGAACACGACCACGGCCGGTCCTACCAAAGGTGGGTGGACCAGAGGTTCTATGCCATCGTCACCGACCTTATCGGCACCCCCACCGAACTCATCGACGCCAACGGGACCATTGCCTGGCACGCCCAGTCCACCCTGTGGGGTGTGGCGCTGGCCCGACGCACTTACCGCGCCGACATCCCCCTCCGCTTCCCCGGCCAGTACCACGACCCCGAAACCGGTCTGCACTACAACCACCACCGCTACTACGATCCGAGCACGGGCCGCTACACCACCCCCGACCCCCTCGGCCTCGCACCCGCACCCAACCCGCACACCTACGTATCGAACCCCCACCACCACACCGACCCCCTCGGCCTCGCCCCCTGCACCCCAAATATTGTTGGGGCTAACTACGCTCAGACGACCTACCGTGAGGTGTTCAGTAGAGGTGGCTTCTTCTCTGGGCAGACGATCGATGACGTAGCTGGTAAACTACAGGTGGGGGGGTTGACACCGAGAGATGTGCCAATCAGTGTGATCACGCGTGATGGCAATACGTTGATTCTGGATACTCGTTCCTCTCAGGCGCTGACTAGGGCAGGGATTCCCAGGGTAGAATGGAACGTCATCGATCGGACCGGCAACCAGTTCTACGAAAAGTTGTTGGACGGCCAACTGTCCCGTAACGGATTGACCAGTGCGGGTACTCCCACAGTCAGATCGACGGGGTAAGAAATGGGCTCGGGCGAGAAGGTTCCGCTGGGTGTGCTGCCGGTGGCGTCCACATCGTTCACGTCGGAGGTGACGTTCGAGTATCCAGGCGGCGAGGCGTTTCTTCGGTTCGAGTTCTGGCGCGACGGTGGGCTGTCCCGGGGTGGGCTGCGATTCGAGAAGGTACGTGCCTACCGGTTTCGGGCCGAGGGGCACTGCACCGCTTGGCACGTGGATGGCGTGTACGACACCATTGCCGAGGTCGTGGGATCGTCGTGGGTGGCTGACTTGTTGGCGGCCGAGCCGGCCGATACAGGCGGCAGGTGGGAGATCCACCACTTCATGCTTTACGTCGACAGTGCGGGCTGTTTCGAGGTTGCGGCTGCCGCGTGGTCATGGTTGCCGGAGGAGCGTATCGTGTGATGGTGGCTTTGTTTTATGGCCACGGGCTAGATCGGAAACTAAAATGGCGGATCTATTGAGCCCGCGGGATCTGCCGGATGACTTCTCATACCCGCAGGAGTTCATCCGTGTGGTGGAGTTGGGGTTGACGAATCTGGAGCCTTGGTGGATCCTTACGGGGGATCTTCTGCGAGCGCGTTATGCTGGGCTAGCAAAACGTTATCCGAAGCGTATCCTGGTACCGTTCGCGCGGCGGCAAGACAATGACGATGTGGCTTGCTGGGACCTGCCCAGCGGGAGCGTGGTCGTCATTCACGACTTCGCTAGTCCTGGGAGCGAGGCGCGTATCGAATTTAGAGACTTCTACGCCTGGTTGCGGCAGGCCGTGGAAGATCTGATTGAGTTCGAATGATCGATCTGTGGGGACCGGTTCTGCTGGCGCGACTCCACCCCAGGCGAAGCGGCTCGCCAGCCGGCTCATCAGCCCGCGAAGATATCCATCTAACGAGCAAAACTAGTCAGTCTGCGGTGGGGCATTCTGGTGTGGTGACGGCTAGTCCAGCGTTGTGGGTAGCGGCGAGTAGTCGCTTGTCGTAGGTGACGAAGGTGGTGATCGGTTTGCCCGGCGGACATCAGGAGTTCGGCGGTGGCGAGGTGGATCGCGTCCAAGGAGCACAGGTAGGGGTCGGTGTAGGCGGTTGCGGTGGCGCGTATGGCGGCGTCGCTCTCGATCCGGATGAGCTGGGCCAGTGTTGCGGCCACGGCCCCGAGGGCACCGGGGTCGCTGCGCCGTAGCGTTCGGGGGCCTTCGTCGATGAGTGCGGAGGCGACGAGCTGGTCGCCGAGATAGGCATTAAGCCAAGTGATCAACTCGGGTGTCGTCAGGAGTCGTGGCTGGCACGATCCGTCCGACGACACGGCCATAACGGGTGATCTCGAGGGTTTCGCCGGCCTCGACGCGCGCTAGTACCCCGGCCGTGTCCTAGTTGAGTACGCGTACAGGTACTAAGTGGAACATAAGTTTTCGTACCATGATCATGGTTGGAATCCTGATAGGTCACTTATGCGCTGATGTAGCGTAGCTTCGGGTCCGCGAAGAATCCGCGGACTATCTGCGGGGATGCTTTCAGTCGCTTGAGGGCTTCGACGACGAGAGCCTTGAGATCGTCGCGGGTGATGGGGACGGCGCGGGCGGTCCTGTCGTGCTTCACGTTCTTGTTGACCCATTCGTCGGGGTTCAGCTCTGGGGAGTACGGCGGGAGGAAGAACAGCTCGAGCCTGCCGTCAGCGCTGGCCACGAAGTCCTGCACTGTTTTCGCTTTGTGCACGCAGGCCCCGTCGACGACGAGGAAGACTGGTGTGGCGAAGTCGTGGAGGATTGCCTTGAGGAACGTGATGAACAACCCGGCGTTCATGGATCCCTCGTGGACCATGAAGCTGATCTCGCCGCGTCGGCCGACCGCTGAGATCATCTTGACGGCGTGGCGGACGGCGGTTGCGGACACCACGGGGGTCTGCCCGATCGGCGCCCAGGTCGTCCCGGCGTGGTAGTCGGTTCGGACAGACGCCTCATCCAGGAACAAGATCGTCGCGCCTTCGGAGGCGGCGCGGGCGCGGATGGCTGGGTACTCCTCACGCTTCCACTTCTCGACGCGGTCGGGGTCCTGCTTCCACGCTCGGTACAGGGGCCGCTGCGCGGACATGCCGAGTTTCTTGAGGATCCGGCCGGTGGTGACTAGTGAGACGCTCTTCGCGAACGCACGCTTGATCAGATCCGGATCATCGCCCGTGTCCACAGCGCCATTCCGAACCCGTGCGCGCGCGGATCCTTCCCGTTGATCATCGTGTAGAGGCGGATCATCTCGCTGTCGTCCAGCGCTGTCGGACGGCCTGACGCGAACTTCGTCGATATCGCCGCCAGCCCGCCTTCGCGGTACTTCTCAAGCCATCCGAAGACCGTGGACTCAGCCACGTTCATGATGGTCGCTATCTCATTGGCAGAGATCCCGTTCTCATGCATGTGGACTGCGTTGAGCCGTTCCTCATTGGTCGCCCGGCGACCCCTTTTCGCCATGCCGTCATTATCGTACAGGGTCACCGGGGACGGACTCTCGGAGTGTTAACATACTATGAAAACTTATGAACTCCTTAGCACCTGTTCCCCTCCACCTAAGGTACTACACCCGTACTTTCCGGACGCCGAGGATCGGCTGCGACGTTGACCCGCTGGTCGCGAGCAAGTGGGCACCTGTTGTCCCTATAAAGCAGCAATAGGTGACCTCTTGCTCAAAAAGCGGGATCCCGGCGGCCCGGTGGCGGGGTCGCGACGGCGGAGCCGGGTTAGCGGGGGCGGTTGGGGGTGCCGGGGTCGCTACGGGGACCGTTGGCGAGGCCAGCGCGGCGTAGCGCGTCGGCCAGCGCGCCGGTGGGGGCATCTGGTGTGCGGCGGTCCCGGGTTTTGCGGCGGTCCGGGTTCGAGGAAGTACGGTCGCGGCGACCGTCGGAGGAGGGCGCTTGGCGCTTGGCACCGCCGGCTGGGGAGTCATCCAGGCGCAGGGTAAGCGAGATGCGTTGGCGTGGGATATCGACCTCGACCACCTTGACCCGGACGATGTCACCCGGCTTTACCACATCACGCGGGTCCTTGACGAAGGTCTTCGACATCGCCGAGACGTGCACCAGCCCATCCTGGTGCACCCCAACGTCGATGAACGCGCCGAAGGCGGCCACGTTGGTGACCACACCCTCCAGCACCATGCCCGGGCTAAGGTCGGCCACGCTCTGCACACCCTCGGCGAAGGTCGCGGTCCGGAACGCCGGCCGCGGGTCCCGACCCGGCTTGTCCAGCTCGGCGAGGATGTCGGTGACCGTCGGCAGCCCGAAGGCATCATCGACGAACTCCTGCGGCCGGAGCGTACGCAACACCGCACTGTTACCGATCAGGCTGTCCAGATCGGTGCCGGTTACGGCCAGGATGCGGTGCACCACCGGGTACGCCTCCGGGTGCACGCTGGAGGCGTCCAGCGGATCGTCCCCGCCAGCGATGCGCAGGAAGCCGGCGCACTGCTCGAACGCCTTCGGGCCCAGCCGCGGCACCTCTCGCAGCGCCCGGCGGGAGCGGAACGGGCCATTGGCGTCACGGTGCAGCACCAAATTATCCGCGAGCCCCTCGCCGATGCCCGAGACCCGCCGCAGCAGCGGCGCCGAGGCGGTGTTGACATCGACGCCGACGGCATTCACGCAGTCCTCGACCACCGCGTCCAGCGAACGGGACAGCATCACCTCGGCCAGGTCATGCTGGTACTGGCCGACACCGATCGACTTGGGGTCGATCTTGACCAGCTCCGCCAGCGGGTCCTGCAGCCGGCGGGCGATCGACACCGCGCCGCGCAGCGACACATCCAGCTCGGGTAGCTCCTGCGAGGCGTACGCCGACGCCGAGTACACCGACGCCCCAGCCTCTGACACCACCACCTTGGTCAGCGCCAGCTCCGGGTGCTGCGCCACCAGCTCGCCGGCGAGTTTGTCGGTCTCCCGCGAGGCAGTGCCGTTGCCGATCGCGACCAGCTCGACCCGGTACGCGCGGGCCAGCCGGGCCAGTACAGCCAGCGCCTCGTCCCAGCGGCGCTGCGGCGGGTGCGGGTAGATCGTCTCGGTCGCCACCACCTTGCCGGTTGCATCGACGACCGCGACCTTCACCCCGGTACGGAAGCCGGGGTCCAGACCCATCGTCGCCCGGCTGCCGGCGGGCGCGGCAAGCAGCAGGTCACGCAGGTTGGCGGCGAACACCCGGATCGCCTCCTCCTCGGCCGCCTGCCGCAGCCGGAGCCGCAGGTCGATGCCCAGCCGGACCAGGATGCGGGTACGCCACGCCCACCGCACCGTCTCCACCAGCCAGCGGTCGGCCGGTCGGCCCCGGTCGGCGATGCCGAAGCGCTGCGCGATCGCCAGCTCGTAGCCACTCGGCTCGCCCCCGCCCGGCCCGGCCAGCTCGCGCTGCGTCGCGGGCTCGCCCTCCGGTTCCAGGCTCAGGTCGAGGACTTCTTCCTTCTCGCCGCGGAACAGCGCCAGGATCCGGTGCGAGGGCAGCGTGCCGTACGGCTCGGTGAACTCGAAGTAGTCGGCGAACTTGGCGCCGGCCGCCGCAGCACCGTCGCGGACCCGGGACACCAGTCGGCCGTGCGCCCACATCCGCTCGCGCAGCGTACCGATCAGGTCGGCGTCCTCACCGAAGCGCTCGACCAGGATCGCCCGCGCCCCCTCCAGCGCGGCCGCCGGGTCGGGTACGCCGTCGCCGACAAACGCGGCCGCAGTCACCGGCGGGTCCAGCGACGGCTCGGCGAGCAGCCGGTCGGCGAGCGGTTCGAGGCCGGCCTCCCGGGCGAGCTGCGCCTTGGTCCGGCGTTTGGGCTTAAACGGCAGGTAGATGTCCTCCAGCCGGGCCTTGGAGTCGGCCGCCATGAGCTGCGCGGTCAGCGCCTCATCCAACTTGCCCTGGGCCCGGATCGACTCGATGATCGCGGTACGCCGCTCCGCCAGCTCGCGCAAGTACTGCAACCGCTCCTCAAGCGTACGAAGCTGTGCGTCGTCGAGCATCCCGGTCGCCTCCTTGCGGTACCGGGCGATGAACGGCACGCTCGCTCCGCCGTCGAGCAGCCCGACGGCCGCCGCGACCTGCCGCTCACCGACGCCGAGTTCATCGGCAATTCTCTGCTCTATGGGTGTCGTCACAATGCTTCCCCGCTTCCGTACGCAGCCTCCCGCTGCATTGTCCAGCAGGCGCCGGTCGCCGGTCGTGGGGGGAGGGCGGGGACAGCCACCGCGATCGGGCAGCCGCAGCCGGAAGTGACTGGACGATCGGCGTTAGTAAGCGTTAACATCGGCTTGGTCGAAGTTAACGATGACTAACCTAGGGGGTGCTGCCGGCATGGATGCGCCAATCCTGCGCAGCACCGCTGATGCGACCAGCGAGTCGTACCTGCGCAACGCCAAGGAGCACGCCGCGCTCGTGGACGACCTGCGGCAGCGACTGGCGGCCGCCCGGCTCGGTGGCCCGGAGCGGGCCCGGGCCCGGCATGTGGCCCGCGGCAAGCTGCTGCCCCGCGACCGGGTGGACGCGCTCGTCGACCCCGCCTCGCCGTTCCTGGAGCTGTCCCCGCTGGCCGCCACCGGGCTGTACGACGACGAGGCGCCGGCCGCCGGGATCATCACCGGCATCGGCCGGATCGCCGACCGGGAGTGCATGATCGTCGCCAACGATGCCACCGTCAAGGGCGGCACCTACTACCCGATGACCGTCAAGAAGCACCTGCGCGCGCAGGAGGTGGCGCTGGCCAACCGGCTGCCCTGCGTGTATCTGGTCGATTCCGGCGGAGCGTTCCTGCCGCGGCAGGACGAGGTCTTCCCCGACCGCGACCACTTCGGCCGGATTTTCTACCACCAGGCCACCATGTCGGCCGCCGGCATCCCGCAAATCGCCGCGGTGCTCGGCTCGTGCACGGCCGGCGGGGCGTACGTACCGGCAATGAGCGACGAGGCGGTGATCGTCCGCGGTCAGGGCACCATCTTTCTGGGCGGACCGCCGCTGGTGAAGGCGGCCACCGGCGAGGTGGTCAGCGCGGAGGAGCTCGGCGGCGGCGAGCTGCACTCCCGGATCTCCGGCGTGACCGACCACCTGGCCGCCGATGACGCGCATGCGCTGCAGATCGTCCGGACCATCGTGTCCACCCTCGGCCCGCGCCCGCCGCGACCGTGGCAGGTCGAGCCGACCGAGGAGCCCGTGGTGGACCCGGCCGGGTTGCCCGGCGTGGTACCCACCGACCCGCGTACGCCCTACGACGTCCGCGAGGTGATCGCCCGGGTGGCGGACGGCTCGCGGTTTGCCGAGTTCAAGGCCGAGTATGGCGCGACCCTGGTCACCGGCTTCGCCCGCATTCACGGTCACCCGGTCGGGATCGTGGCCAACAACGGCATCCTGTTTTCCGAGTCGGCGGTCAAGGGCGCGCACTTCATCGAGCTGTGCGACCAGCGCGCGGCGCCGCTGGTGTTCCTGCAGAACATCTCCGGGTTCATGGTCGGCCGCGACTACGAGGCGGGCGGGATCGCCAAGCACGGCGCCAAGATGGTCACCGCGGTGGCTTGCGCCCGGGTGCCGAAGTTCACCGTGATCATCGGTGGTTCGTTCGGTGCCGGGAACTACTCGATGTGTGGCCGGGCGTACTCGCCGCGCCTGCTGTGGATGTGGCCGAACGCGCGGATCTCAGTGATGGGCGGCGAGCAGGCCGCCTCGGTGCTGGCCACCGTGCGCCGCGATCAGGTCGAGGCCGGCGGCGGTGCGTGGTCGGGGGGGGAGGAAGAGGCGTTCAAGCGGCCGATCCGCGAGCAGTACGAGGCGCAAGGCAACCCGTATTACTCCACCGCCCGGCTGTGGGACGACGGCGTGATCGACCCGGCCGACACCCGGATGGTGCTCGGGCTGGCGCTGTCCGCGGCGGCCAACGCGCCGCTGGAACCGGTCCGCTACGGCATCTTCCGGATGTGAGCGCGATGTTCGACACCGTCTTGGTCGCCAACCGCGGCGAGATCGCGGTCCGGGTCATCCGTACCCTGCGGGCGCTGGGCATCCGATCGGTCGCGGTGTACGCCGACCCCGACGCACAGGCGCGGCACGTCCAGGAGGCCGACGAGGCAGTACGGATCGGGCCGGCCGCCGCGGCCGACAGCTACCTGGCCATCGACCGGATCCTCGACGCGGCGCAACGCACCGGCGCGCAGGCGATCCATCCCGGCTACGGCTTCCTGGCCGAGAACGCCGCCTTTGCTGCGGCCTGCGCGCGCGCTGGGGTGGTCTTCGTCGGCCCGCCGCCTAGCGCGATCGAGGCAATGGGCGACAAGATCCGGGCCAAGCAGGCGGTGGCCGCGGCCGGCGTCCCGGTACTGCCCGGTCGCGCCGAGCCGGACCTGTCCGATGCCGAGGTTGCCGCCGCGGCGCGCGAGGTGGGCTTCCCGGTGCTGCTCAAGCCGTCGGCCGGCGGCGGCGGCAAGGGCATGCGGCTGGTCCGCGAGGCCGGCGTGCTGGCCGAGCAGATCGGCTCGGCCCGGCGCGAGTCGCGGGCCGCGTTCGGCGACGACACCCTGCTGGTGGAGCGCTACGTCGAGCGGCCACGGCACATCGAGATCCAGATCCTGGCTGACCAGTGCGGCACCGTGCTGCATCTCGGCGAGCGGGAGTGCAGCCTGCAGCGGCGGCACCAGAAGATCATCGAGGAGTCCCCGTCGCCGCTGCTGGATGAGCTGACCCGGCAGCGGATGGGTGCGGCGGCGGTGGCCGCGGCTGCGTCGGTCGGCTACACCGGCGCCGGCACGGTCGAGTTCATCGTGCCGGCTGATGCGCCGGCGGAGTTCTTCTTCCTGGAGATGAACACCCGGTTGCAGGTCGAGCACCCAGTCACCGAGGCGGTCACCGGGCTGGACCTGGTCGAGTGGCAGCTTCGGGTGGCGGCTGGCGAGCCGCTCGGCTTCGGCCAGTCCGAGGTACAGCGCCGCGGACACGCCATCGAGGCCCGGGTGTACGCCGAGGACCCGGACCGAGGCTTCCTGCCCACCGGCGGCCGGGTGCTGGCCTTACGCGAACCCGACCACCCCGGCGTACGAGTAGACTCTTCCCTCTTCCAAGGGCTTGAGGTCAGCTCGACCTATGATCCGATGCTGGCCAAGGTGATCGCCTGGGGGCCGGACCGAGAGAGCGCGCGCCGCCGGCTGGACAGCGCGCTGGCCGGCACCGTCCTGCTCGGGGTGACCACCAACATCGCCTTCCTGCGCGCGCTGCTCGCCGACGCCGACGTGCGCGCCGGCCGGCTGGACACCGGCCTGGTCGAGCGCCGGCTGGCCGCGCTGACCGGCGCGGAGGTGCCGGCCGAGGTGCTGGCCGCGGCCGGGCTGGAACGGCTGCTCGCGCTGGAGCCGGCCGGGCCGGTGCGTGATCCGTGGGAGCTGCCCAGCGGCTGGCGGGTCGGCGAGCCGGCCTGGGCGAGCTGGCAGATCCAAGTCCCCCACCCCCAGCCGCCCGGCCGGGATGCCGTCCAGGTCCGGGTCCGTGGTCGGGCCGAGTCCGCCGAGGTGGCCATTGGGGACGGACCGCCGGTGCCGGCCAGCGTCCGCTGGGACGGTGCCGGCCTGACCGTGAGCTATGCCGGGCAGACCGCGCGGTACGCGTTGGCCCGCGACGGCGAGGTGCGCTGGCTGGGCCGCGACGGCCGGACCTGGCCGCTGACCGAGGTGGACCGGCTGACCGCCGCCCGGCACGACACCGGCGGCTCGACCGGCGGCACCGTACGCAGCCCGATGCCCGGCACCGTGCTGGCCGTACGGGTGGTCGAGGGCGAGAAGGTCGCCGCCGGAGCGCCGCTGGTGGTGGTGGAGGCCATGAAGATGGAACACACCCTCACCGCCCCGTTCGACGGGGTGCTGACCGCGGTGCCGGCCCGGCCCGGCGCGCAGGTGGCGCTGGATGAGGTGCTGGCCGTACTCAGCCCGGTTGAGGAGGCGAGCAGGTGAACGCGCCGCACCCCGTGCCGCTGGTGGGCTTGCCAGACCGGGTGACGATCTACGAGGTCGGTCCGCGGGACGGCCTGCAGAACGAGTCCTCGATCGTGCCGGTCGAGGTGAAGGTCGAGTTCATCGAGCGGCTGGCCGACGCCGGCTTAACCACCATCGAGGCCACCAGCTTCGTCCACCCGCGCTGGGTGCCGCAGCTTGCCGACGCTGAGCAGTTGATGGCTGCGCTGCCCCGCCGGCCGGGGGTGCGTTACCCGGTGCTGGTGCCCAACGAGCGCGGCCTGGTCCGGGCGCTGGCGTACGGCGTCACCGATGTCGCGGTGTTTGCCAGCGCCACCGAGTCCTTTGCCAAGGCCAACCTGAACCGCTCGGTGGATGAGGCGCTGGCGATGTTCGCGCCGGTGGTCGGCCGGGCACGGGACGAGGGGTTGGGCGTCCGCGGCTACTTATCGATGTGTTTCGGCGACCCGTGGGAAGGTGCGGTGCCGATCGGGCAGGTGGTCGCGGTGGCCGCGCGGCTGGTCGAGCTGGGCTGCCATACGTTGTCTCTCGGCGACACGATCGGGGTGGCCACGCCCGGCCACGTGGTGGCGCTGCTGGACGCGCTGGTCGCGGCCGGGGTGCCGGTCGAGGTCATCGGTGTGCACTTCCACGACACCTACGGTCAGGCGTTGGCCAACACGTTGGCCGCGTTGCACCGCGGCGTCCGCACCGTGGATTCCTCGGCCGGCGGGCTCGGCGGCTGCCCGTACGCCAAGAGCGCCACCGGCAACCTGGCCACCGAGGATCTCCTCTGGCAGCTCGCCGGTCTCGGCATCGACACCGGCGTCGAGCTGGCCAAGCTCGTCGCAACAAGCATCTGGATGGCTGACCGGCTCGGTCGGGCCAGCCCGTCACGGACCGTCACAGCACTGGCTGCCGAGTACGGCCCTCCATCCCAGCAGTAGGCAACAGGAGTAGACATGATCGACAATCGGTTGGACGATGAGTATGAGGCGCTGCGCAAGATCGTCCGCGAGTTCGCCCGCGAGGAAGTTGCGCCGGTGATCGGCGGGTACTGCGAGCGGGCAGAGTTCCCCTACGACCTGGTCCGGCAGATGGGCCGGATGGGGCTGTTCGGGCTGCCGTTCCCCGAGGAGTACGGCGGGATGGGTGGCGACTACTTCGCGCTGTGCTTGGCGCTGGAGGAGCTGGCCCGGGTGGACTCCTCGGTGGCCGTCACGCTGGAGGCCGGGGTGTCGCTCGGCGCGATGCCGATTTATCGGTTTGGGACCGAGGAGCAAAAGCGGCAGTGGCTGCCGAGGCTGACCAGCGGCGAGCTGCTGGGCGCGTTCGGGCTGTCCGAGCCGGGCGGTGGCTCGGACGCCGGTGCGACCCGGACCACCGCCCGGCGCGAGGACGGTGAGTGGGTGATCAACGGCAGCAAGGCGTTCATCACCAACTCCGGCACCGAACTCACCGGGCTGGTCACCGTCACTGCGGTGACCGGGCAGCAGGCCGGCGGCCACAAGGCCATCTCGACGATCATCGTGCCGGCTGGCACGCCCGGCTTCACCGTCTCCAAGAAGTACTCAAAGGTCGGCTGGAGCGCCTCGGACACCCGGGAGCTGGCCTTCGCCGACTGCCGGGTGCCGGAGTCGAACTTGCTCGGCGAGGAGGGCCGCGGCTACGCCCAGTTCCTGCAGACCCTGGACGAGGGCCGGATTGCGATCGCCGCGCTGGGTGTCGGCTTGGCTCAGGGCTGCGTGGATGAGTCGCTGACCTACGTGAAGCAGCGGGAGGCGTTCGGGCACCGGATCGGTGAGTACCAGGCGATCCGGTTCGCCATCGCCGACATGGAGGTACGGGCGCATACCGCGCGGCTGGCGTACTACCACGCGGCGGCCAAGATGCTGCGCGGCGAGCCGTTCAAGAAGGACGCCGCAATTGCCAAGCTGGTCTCCTCGAACGCCGCAATGGACAACGCCCGGGCCGCCACCCAGATCTTCGGTGGTTACGGCTTCATGAACGAGTTCCCGGTCGGCCGGTTCTACCGTGACGCCAAGGTGCTGGAGATCGGTGAAGGCACCAGCGAGGTCCAGCGCATCCTGATCGCCCGCGAACTCGGCGTCTGACCTCGCCCGACTGCCACCGCTTCCACTGGGCTTTCTCTGGGCATTGTGCTTCACTTCTGGCATGCCCAAGAAATGCCCACAACGGGACGACGTGGTGAAGTCGGTGCTCCGGGTGGTTCGGCGCGGCCTGCCGGTGACCCCGGCCACCGCGGACACGACGCTGCTCGATCTGCGGGGAGTGGCGGCAAGGGCGGTGGACCCTGGCGATGAGGTGAGCCGCACTGCGGCCCTGGATGGTGTCTTGCGCGGGCTGCTGGCTCGGTTTCCCGACACCCGCTATGCCGCGGCAGCGCGAGCTTTGTTCGGGCTGCCGCCAGCCGAGCCTGGGCAGAACCTGACCGTTCGCCGCGAGTTAGCGGCTGCGCAGGCCGGGCACGAGGTGCATCACTTTCGAAAGCGGGTAGAGCCGAAGCTGATCGAGCAGGTCGCGTGGGAGTTGCTGGCCGACTCCGACCGGTTCGCCCGATCCCTGGCGATCGCACCCCGCCTGGCCGCCGTCACATCCCGGCAGCCGGTGCCGGCGGATCCCTTCGCCTGGGAGGTCGTCGAGCAGGAGGAACAGCTCAGCAGGGTCTGGTCGGCCATCTACACGTTGCGCGCCGAGCTGCTCGGCCTGGAGCGACTGATCAGCCTGGAGGCAGACCGGGTCGATGTCATCCAGCAAGCCGTAACTGCGGCTTGGCGGTGGGCGGCTGCGAGGGCTGAAGCGCTCAGCTATGCCGACGCGTTCGTCACAACGGCCGAGGACGCCACGGCCGAGGAGTTGATCACCCTGGCAGGTTGGACGCCCGCGCTTACGCTGGCGCAGGCGTCCCGGCTGATTGAAGCCGCCGCGGGCGACGCCAGCCGCGAGGACTTCACCGCCGCGCTGCACGGAGAAGCCGGGCTCGACAACGTCTGGGTCGACGGTTTCCTCGCGCCCGCCCGCCCTGATCGTGATGTTGATGCGCTGGAAGGACAGCATCCGTGACCAATACCAACCCCGCCCTGGCCATGGCCCTGCAGGCCGCGGCGACGGGCGATCCCCGCCGCTACGTGATCACCGGCGGACCGAGTTCGGGTAAGGACGAGCTGATCGAGGCGATCCTGTCCGCTGGCATTCCATGCATGGCGGCCGAACCTGGCCGGGAGATCTACCGCAAGCACCGCGAACGTCTCGGCCGCCACCTGCGCCGGGAGGATCGGCACGAGTACTCCCTTGAGGTGCTGGACGCGTTCATTGCCGAATACACCGGTCACCGCCACGGAGTTCGCTTCTACAACCGCGGGATTCCCGACGGCTACGGCTGGGACCGGTTCTTCGGACTCGGTCCGACCCCACAGTTGGCGGAAGCCTCGCACCGTTACCGCTACGACACGATCTTCGTGTTGGATCCGCTGGACACCTTCGAGGATCCCGACGACATTGTCTGGGCCAAGGACCGCGAAATCCGTCGGGTCCACGAACTGATCGTGCAGGGTTACTACGACGCTGACTACGACCCGGTGTTCGTCGCCCCCGATTCCGCCACCGGTCGCCTCGATTTCATCTGCACCAACCTTCGCCTGCCCAAACCCAGCAGCGGGGACAGTGATTTCTCGTGATCAAATCAGGCAGATCCGCGACCCAGTTGTTGTTGTCTCCCAACAGTATTCTCGCGAATGCGCTGCTACGTTCGATCGACATCCTGCGGCCGCGAGTACACGCCGCCCGGCCGGAGCGGATCGAGTTCGTGGTCGGCACCCAGATCAACGGGGCACCGCACCTGGGCACGAACCTGGTACAGACCGCGGCGTTCCTGCTGGCGAAGATCGCTCGCCGGGAGTTCTCCATCGATACGGGGGTCCGTTTCGGGGCGCTGGACAATGCGCCCTATGAGCTGGTACTCGACCCGGAGACGCACACCGCCTACCAGCAGACTTACTTCCACGCCTTGGGCAAGGACAAGATCGCCGAGCTAATCGATGGCTACTACCAGGCGTTCTTCGACTCGCTCTCGCAAGCCACGGACACTGACTACGTCGTGGAGACCTACACCGACCAGCAGACCACACCCGGATTCCGGGCCGAGTTCCTGCGCAGCCTGGAGCGACTGGAGGACATCCGTTGGTGGATGGCGCCCTCCCACGGAGTCGTGCATATCCGCATCCCGTGCCCGGAATGCGGGTGGGCGGAGAAACGCGCCGACCGCACCAAGCTCCTCCGCCTCGACGAGGACGGGGCGCTGTTCACCGCGACCTGCCTGGACCACGGCAGCTACCAGGTCCACGTCGACCCAGAGGACAACGAGCCCTACCTCGATTTGGCGACCCTCTATCGGAACCTGATCAAGGAACGCGCGCTCGGCCGCGACACCAGCGCCATGCATGTGATGATGAAGGGCGGCGACTGGGCCTTCGGCTGCCAGCTCGTCGACGGAGCATTGGGCGCGCTCGGGACCCCGGCAAGCCAGATGCCGATCCGGATCTTCACCCCCCAGGTGCTCGCCCCGACCGGGGCGAAGCTGTCCAAGTCGCTGCTGCGCGAGCAAGACAAAGACGCACTGCCTGCCGACGTCGAGCCCTGGATGCTTGACACCACCGCCTGGCCCGGCAGCCTCGACGGCTACGTCGACGCACTGGTCTGGCTCGTCGGCGAGCTGCTGATCGACCCGAAACACTTCTTCCGCTCGTTCACCGTCAAGGAACTAGGCCGACTCATCACCGCACGTCCCGCCGACCTCGACACCCGCCCACGGGCCCACGAGATGGGCATCTACAAGCGCTACTTCGACCTCATCGCCACCGGCCGCAAGACAACCGAGATCCGTGTCAACGACTCAAGCCGCCGCAAGATCAAACCCGGATCCCTGATCAGGTTCCGCTGCCAAGGCGACGAAGTGCTCACCCGCGTGACCCGCGTGACCCGCTACGCCAACTTCGACGAGATGTTTGACCACGAAACCGTCGCCTCCGTGAACCCGCTGGCTACGCGCGAGGAGCAGCTCGCGAACATCCGCCAGATATACCCTCCCGAGCGAGAAGTCCTCGGCGTTGTCGCCCTCGGGATCGAACTTGTCGACCTGCCGCAGACGGTCTGAGGCAACAGCGCGACCAACTGGCACGATGGACTCGCTCTGATTTCATCCCCATCAGGTTCATCTCCATCGGGCTGACCGCTGGTGCGATAATCGGTGGCCGTCGCAGGTCGCTGGTAAAGTTGGCCGATCACAGCCGCCCTGCGGGCCAGGGCAGATCAGCTCCCCTGCCGCCTGACCTGCTCGGCTTCTTCCGCTCGCCCGAGCCTGTCGAGTAGCTCGGCCATGGTTTCCCGCATCGCGTTCACCCTAAGGTTATGGGTGTGGTTCGGGCGAGTCGGCCGCAGAGCCGGTCGGAAGGCACCCGGCAGGCGTTCCTAGACGCCGGCCGGGCGGTTTTCGGCGAGGCCGGGTTCGCCGAGGCGAGCGTGGCCGAGATCGTTCGCCGGGCCGGCTCCAGCGTAGGCAGTCTCTATCACCACTTTGGCGGCAAGAACGAGCTGTTCGTCGCGCTGTACGACGAGTGGGACCGCGAGCTTGGCAGGCTTGCGGTCGGGGCGGTGACCGCAGCCAGGGAGGCCGGCCAGGCTGATCCGGTCGCGCTGTTTATGGCCGGCGCGCGGGCGTACCTGCATGGTTGCTGGCAGTGCCGCGGGACCACCCGGCTGTTCGTGGCCGGAGACGGCCCGCCGGGCTTCGGGACGATGCGCAGGACGCGTACCCAAGAGTGGGTACGGCAGAACATCACCCTGCTGCGGGCCGGTGACCGGCCGGTCAACCGCGCGATCGTAGCCATCCTGACCACCGTGCTTGGTGGCACCGGCCACGAGGTAGTCGCCTGCCAGACCACCGCCGAGGCTACCGAGCTGATCGACACCGTGGTCGGCATGCTGGCCAACCTGCCCCGGTGGGCCGCGACCTAGACACCAGCCGGGATGCGTTGGCGTCAGGCCGAACGGCCGACGGCCGGTCGCCAAGACTGTTATTATATTAGAACGACGTTCTAATTTGGCGGCGAGGCGAAAGCGAGAGGAAGTAGCGCGGTGTCACGGCTTGAGGGAAAGGTCGCGTTTGTCACGGGCGCGGCCAGGGGCATTGGCGCGGCGACCGCGATCCGGTTGGCTGCCGACGGTGCTGCGATAGCGGTGGTCGACCTGACCGAGGCGGCCGGCGCCGAGACCGTACAGGCGATCACCGGCAAGGATGGCCAGGCGATTGCGATTGGCGCTGACGTCAGCCGCCGGGACAAGGTCGAGGTCGCGGTGGCCCGTACCGTCGCCGAGTTCGGCCGGCTGGACATCTGCATCAACAACGCCGGTGTGCTCCGCGACAACATGCTGTTCAAGATGACCGACGAGGACTGGGACACCGTACTGGCGGTGCACTTGCGCGGCGCCTTCCTGTGCAGCCAGGCGGCCCAGATGCACATGGTCGCCGGCAAGTGGGGCCGGATCATCAACTTGTCGTCCACCTCGGCGCTGGGCAACCGCGGCCAGGCCAACTACTCCGCCGCCAAGGCCGGCATGCAGGGTTTCACCAAGACGCTGGCCATTGAGCTGGGTAAATACGGCATTACGGTCAATGCGATCGCGCCGGGGTTCATCGCCACCGAGATGACCGCGGCCACCGCAGCCCGGGTGGGCGCGGACTTCGAGCAGTTCCAGCAACGTGCCGCCAGCCAGATCCCGGTCGGCCGGGTCGGTACGCCAGAAGACATCGCGGGCGTGGCGGCCTTCCTGGCCAGCGACGACGCAGCTTTCGTCTCCGGTCAGGTGATTTACGTGGCCGGCGGGCCAAGGGACTGAGATGGACTTCTCGCTGTCCACCGAGGAAGCCGAGGTACGCGACTGGGTCCGTACCTTCGTACGCAAGCAGATTATGCCGCTGGAGCCGGAAGTGCTGCGCCGGGAGCGGCGCGGCGAGCGTGGCCTGTCCCGCGAGGAGATGCGCGGCCTGCAGGAGACCGCTCGGAAGGCCGGATTCTGGGGGGTGCAGACGCCATCCGAGCACGGCGGGATGGGACTCGGCCCGATCATGTCGGCGATCGTGGCCATCGAGCTCGGCCGGTCCTTCGTACCATTCGACTTTGGTGGCCGGGCCGACAACATCTTGTACGCCGGCACCGAGCAGCAGCAGGAGCGGTACCTGCTCCCCACCATCGAGGGCGAGCGGATCTCCTGCTTTGCGATCACCGAGCCGGGCGCGGGCTCGGATGCCAAGGCGATCCGTACCTCGGCGGTCCGGGACGGCGAGGACTGGGTGATCAACGGTGAGAAGACGTTCATCACTAACGGCAACGAGGCCGATTTCGCGCTGGTCTTCGCGGTTACCGACCGGGCCAAGGGCGCTGCCGGCGGCGTGACCTGCTTCCTGGTGGACCGGGAAATGGGCTGGAAGTCCGAGCCGATCGCGACGATGGGGGAGTGGGGGCCAGCAGCGCTGGTCTTTGAAGATGTCCGGGTCCCGTCGACCTGCGTGCTCGGCGAGGTAGGTCAAGGCTTCGCGCTGGCGATGGAGTGGATCGGCGCCGGCCGCTACCTGCTGCCGGCCCGCGCGCTGGGTGCCTGCGAGCGGCTGCTGCAGATGGGCGTGGCGTACGCCAAGACCCGGGAGACCTTCGGCGCCCCGCTGGCCGACCGGCAGGCGATCCAGTGGATGATCGCTGACTCCGCGGTCGAGATCGAGGCCCTGCGCTGGCTGGTGTTACACGCCGCCTGGCGTGCCGAGACCGGTCGTGACGCCCGGCAGGCATCGAGCATCGCCAAACTGTATGGCGGGGTGAAGGCGAACGAGATCGTGGACCGGATGCTGCAGATCCACGGCGGCATGGGGTATACGAAGGAACTGCCGCTGGAGCGCTGGTACCGGGAGCTGCGGTTGCTGCGGATCTATGAGGGTACCGACGAGATCCAGCGCCGGACCATCGCCCGTAACCTGATCAAGGGGTACGAGACCCTCGGCGCCTGAGATCCCGGGTCTACCGCGGGGTTGGCGGGATGGAGAGGGAGACGATGCAGACCGGACTGGCGGGCCGCACGGCGGTGGTGACCGGCGCGTCCCGCGGGATCGGTAAGGCTATCGCCACCGCGCTGGCCGCCGAGAGCACCAACGTGGTCTTGGTCTCGCGCCGGCAGGACGCGCTGGACGCGGTCGCCGAGGAGCTACGGGCCGGCTACCCCAGCGTCGGCGTCTTAGCCAAGGCGGCGCACGTGGCCGAGCCAGCGCAGGCCCGGACCTGCATTGACGCGGCGGTCGCCGCCTTTGGTCGCATCGATGTGTTGGTCAACAACGCCGGCACCAACCCGTACTTCGGACCGCTGGTCGACCTCGACCTGGCCCGGGCGACCAAGACCGTGCAGGTTAACCAGCTCTCGGTGCTGCTGTGGACCCAGCTCGCCTGGCAGGCCAGCATGGCCGAGCACGGCGGCACGGTGGTCAACATGGCCTCCCTCGGCGGGCTGCTCACCGAGCCGGGCGTCGGCTTCTACAACGCCACCAAGGCGGCGGTGATCCACCTGACCCGGCAGCTCGCGGCCGAGTTGGCCCCGGCGGTGCGGGTCAACGCGATCGCGCCGGGCATCGTGCGTACCCAGCTTGCCCGGGCGATCTGGGAGCACCACGAGCCGCAGCTTGCGGAGGCGCTACCGCTGGGCCGGATCGGCGAACCGGTCGACATCGCGGCCGCCGCGGTCTTCCTGGCCGGCGAGCAGTCGCGCTGGATGACCGGGCAGACGCTGGTCGTTGACGGCGGTGCCCAGGTCCGGGCCCGGATCAGTTAGCCGGCGATGACCGCGAGCCCGCCCGGGCTGGACCTGGACCGGCTGGCCGGTTACCTCCGCGGGCGGCTGCGGTTGGCCGGCCCGCTGTCGGCCACGGTGATCACCGGCGGCAAGTCCAACCTCACCTACCGGGTCACCGACGGCGCGTCGGTCTGGGCGGTCCGCCGGCCGCCGCTGGGTCACGTGCTGCCCGCCGCGCACGACATGGCCCGGGAGTGCCGGATGCTGTCGGCGCTGGCCGGTACCGAGGTGCCGGTGCCGGCGGTGTTCTGGCACTGCGCCGACGAGGCGTTGCTGGGCGCTCCGTTCTACCTCATGGAGTACGTCGACGGCGAGGTGCTGCGGGAGCCGGCGCAGACCGCCTCGCTGTCCCGGGAGCGGGCGGCCGGCTGCGGCGCCGCGCTGCACGCGGTGGACCCGGTCAATGCGGGGCTCGGCGACTTCGGCCGCCATCTGGCACGGTGACTACCGGCTGGACAACGTGATGTTCGATGCCGAGCGGCGCCGGATCGTCGCGGTGCTGGACTGGGAGATGGCCACCGTCGGCGACCCGCTGACCGACCTTGGGCTGCTGTACGTGTATGCCGCGCTGGCCGAAGTCGGGCTCGGTCCGGCCGCGCCGTTCCCGCTCAGCTCCGGCTTCCCGCCGCTAGCGGAGCTGGTGGCCGGGTACGCCACCCGGCGACCGGTCCGGGTGGCTGCGCTGAACTGGTACGTGGCGCTGGGGTACTACAAGCTGGCCGTGGTCAGCGAGGGCATCCACCACCGGTTCCTGGCCGGCCAGACGGTTGGTGAGGGGTTCGCGGCAATGGGGGAGCAGGTGCCGGAGCTGGTGTCCCGGGCACACCGCGCGCTGACCGAAGGTGACGGCTGGTGAGGGCGGTGCCCGAGCGGTCGTGCGGTTTAACTGGCCAGGCCGACCACCAGCCACATGAAGGCCACCCCGGTGACCGTACAGGCGACTGTGAGCCGGGACGGGTGCCGGCTGTGCGCCTCGGGCAGGATGTCGCCGGTCGCCAAGTAGAGCAGGAAGCCGGCGAAGAAACCCAGGTACCAGCCCAGCGCGTCCGCCGGGACCGTGATGAACACGGTGAGCGTGACCCCGACCAGCGGTGCGATCGCATCCAGCCCGAGCAGCAGCAGCGCGCGCCGCCGGTTGTTCCCGTACAGCGAGGTGATCGTGTACGTGTTGAACCCGTCGGCAAAGTCGTGCGCGATGACCGCGATCGCCACCGCCACCCCAACACCCTGGCCGGCCTGGAACGCCAGCCCGATGCCCACCCCGTCCAGTAGGCTGTGCGCCACCAGCGAGCCGGCGGCGAACAAGCCCACGGTGGGATGGCGGTGATCGTGCGCACCGTACTCGGATTCGTGGGCCTGGTGTACGGCCACCGCCCGTTCCAGCACGTGCAGCCCGAGAAACCCAGCGGCAAGGGTGAGCATCGGCGCCGGCACCCCGAACGCCTGGGTGGCGACGTGCGAGAACGCCTCCGGCAGCAGGTCGAAGACCACCACGCCGAGCAGCACCCCGGCGGCAAAGCCGAGCACCAGGTGCAGCCGGTCGCGGGCGCGTACCGCGACCCAGCCGCCCAGCAGGGTGGAGAAGAACGTCGTGACAGCAAGGGCCTCGACCACGGCCGCGAAGTCTAAGGTGACCGGTATGGAGGTCCCGCGCTCGGTAGCTCGGTTCAACAAGCGGGTGACCAACCGGATCCAGGGCACCTGGGCCTGGCTGCTGCCGCCGTGGGCGGTGATCGTGCACCGCGGCCGCCGGTCCGGTCGCACCTACCGGACGCCGATCCTCGCAGTACGCTCCCGCGGCCGGCTGGTCGTACTCCCGTTGTACGGTGAGCAGTCGGACTGGCTGCGTAACGTGCTGGCCGCTGGCCAGGCCGAGGTGACCCGGCTGGGCCGGACCCACCCGCTGACCAACCCGCGGCTCGTTGCTGCCGCCGACCGCGCCAACCTGGGCCCGCTGGTCCGGCTGTTGGCCCGCCCGATCGGCCGGGTCTTCCTCGCCGACCTCGGCCAGCCCGATGGTGGCCAGCGGTGATAGCTCGGCCAGTGACTGTCGGAGGCCGGTGGGCGCCCCAACCCGGAACGTCACCCCACGCTGACAGCAGCGAATGATGCCCAGAAGGCAGCCTGGGAGCGCGATCCGCGAGCCGAAGTCGTACGCAGAGACTTGAGCTACCGAGGATGGCCGGATCATCCACCCAGGGAGAAGGGTGTTGATGTTGTGCTGTCGATCGATCTGGTCGAGCGCGCGCTGCTTGGCGAGTTCGACGTCGCCGTCATCTTCAGTGGTGACACGGGTCTCTTGCCGGCGGTCGAGATGGCGTTCCGCCGGACCGATGTGGGCATCGAGATCGCCTGCTGATGGGAGCTAAGCCACTGTGTTCCCAGGGATGCTGGCCAGCGTGCCTCCACGGTAACTGCCCTACTGTCACTTCCTGAACCAAGCCGATTTCGCGACGGTTCGTGATCACACCGACTGTCTGGGCGGCCGCCCCTGAACTCGCGGCTGTTGTCAGCGCCGCGGACATTGCCCTCAGTGGGGAGGCGCTAAAACTCCGGTGCGGGAGGCGGCGTGCTCCGGTTACCCTTACCGGCATGATCCTCTGACGAGCACCCGCGTCCTAGTACGTGCGGCTCGCCCGGTGCCTAGTCGGTGTGTAGCCCCGGTGTTCTCGGAAGGTCATGATGTCTCAGCTCGCCCTGCGGGGTGTTTCGAAGTCGTACGGCGGTCGGATCCTGCTGGAGCAGGTCTCCTTGACCGTCCGGCCCGGCGAGCATGTCGGGGTGGTTGGCGATAACGGTGCCGGCAAGTCCACCCTGTTGCGGCTGATCGGCGGCCGGGAGCGACCTGACAGCGGCGAGGTGACGGTGACCGCGGCCGGTGGCGTCGGCTATCTCGGTCAGACCCTGGACCTGCCGCTGGAGTACACCGTGCAGCAGGCGGTGGACGCCGCGCTGGCGGACCTGCGTGAGTTGGAGCGGGTGTTGCGTCGGGCCGAGGCGTTGTTCGGCGGTGCCGGGCCGGTTGAGCTCGCGGTGTACGACGACTTGCTGGCCGCTTTCGAGGCCCGCGATGGGTACGCCGCCGATGCCCGGGTGGATGCCGCGCTGCACGGTCTTGGGCTGGCCGGCCTCGGCCGGGACCGGCTGCTGGGCAGCCTGTCCGGCGGTGAGGCTGCCCGGCTTGCGCTGGCCGGCCTGCTGGCCGCCGACCCGGAATTGCTGCTGCTTGATGAGCCCACCAACCATCTGGATGCTGCCGCGCTGGGCTGGCTGGAGGACCGGCTGCGGGCGCACCGCGGCACCGTGGTCGCGGTCTCGCACGACCGGCTGTTCTTGGACCGGGTGGCCACCGCCATCCTGGAAGTGGACGCCGAGCGCCGCTCGGTCACCCGGTACGGCGAGGGCTATGCCGGTTTCCTGGCCGAGCAGGCAGCGGCCCGGCGCCGCTGGGAGCAGGCGTACCAGCAGTGGTGCGACGACGTCGAGGAGCTCACCAACCGGTCGGCCACCTCCGCCCGCCAGGTCGGTTACGGTCGGCGTAAGGACAACGACAAGGTGGGCTTCAATCGCCACGCCGGCCGGGTGCAGAGCACCATCTCGCGGCAGGTCCGCAACGCCCAGGAGATGCTGCGCCGGTTGCAGGCCGAGCCGGTGCCCCGGCCACCGGATCCGCTGCGGTTCGCCGGCCGGCTGACCGGCGGGGCGGCCGGCACGCTGGCCCGGCTGTCCGGGGTCAGCGTCGGCACCCGGCTGGCCATCGGCGAGCTGCGGGTCGAAGCCGGCGAGCGGCTGCTCGTACACGGTCCGAACGGCGCCGGCAAGACCACCTTGCTGCGGGTGCTGGCCGGTGAGCTCGCGCCCGACCGCGGCCGGCTCCAGCGGCGCGGCCGGGTGGGCTACCTGCCCCAGGAGGTACCGGTGTCGCCACCGCGCGCCACCCTGCTGGCGGCGTTCGCCGCCGGGCTGCCTGGGCCGGTCGACGAGCATGCCGAGGCGTTGCTGGCGCTCGGCCTGTTCCGCCCGGCCGACCTAGCGGTGCCGGTCGGCCGGCTGTCGGTTGGCCAGCTCCGCCGGCTCGCGCTGGCCCGGCTGCTGGTCCACGACGCCGACCTGCTGTTGCTGGACGAGCCTACCAACCACCTCGCGCCGGAACTGGTGGAGGAGCTGGAGCACGCGATCGGGGAGTACGCCGGCGCAGTCATCCTGGTCTCCCACGACCGGCTGCTGCGCCGCCGCTTCGCCGGGACGCAGTACGAGCTGCGGGCCGGTCAGCTCGTGGCCTGATCAGGCGATGGCGGTACGTGGACCTCCGTACCGGATGGGCCGAGCGATGCACCGGGGTAGACATCGTCGCCAGTTAGGTTAGGCTGCCCTAATGAGCTAGTATGACACGACTTGGAGGCAGGGTGTTTGCGACGTTCGTGATCGGCCTACGGGAGGGGCTGGAGGCATCTCTCATCGTAGGCATTATCGCGGCGTTCCTCGGCCGGCAGGGCCGCCGGGACGCCCTTCGCCAGGTCTGGTTCGGAGTCGCGGCCGCCACCACCGTTTGCGTCGTGATCGCCGTTGCCCTTCAGGTGCTGGCCCAGGATCTGCCCCAGCGCCAGCAGGAGGGTCTAGAGACAGTCATCGGGTTGTTCGCCGTCTCCATGGTCACCTACATGATCGTGTGGATGCACCAGCACGCCCGGCAGATGAAGGGCCAACTGGAGGGGGCCGCGGCCTCGGCGCTGCTCCGAGGCTCGGCACGAGCCCTGGTTGCGATGGCCTTCCTGGCGGTGCTGCGGGAGGGCTTCGAGACCGCGGTCTTCCTGCTGGCCACGTTCCAAGTCAGCCACAACTCAGGCGCCGCCGCGATCGGGGCCGTGCTGGGCATCCTGCTCGCCATTGCCATTGGTTATGGGATCTACCGTGGCGGCGTCAGGTTGAACATGGCGCGGTTCTTCCGGGCTACCGGGCTGGTGCTGGTGCTGGTCGCCGCTGGCCTGGTGATGTCTGCGTTGCATAGCGCGCACGAGGCCGGCTGGGTCACCGGCCTAGGGCAATCCCAGGCGGCAAATTTGTCCTGGCTGGTCCGGCCAGGTACGCCACTGTCCTCGATGCTGACCGGCGTACTCGGGATCCAGCCGCAGCCGACCGTGCTTGAAGCGATTGGCTGGCTAGTCTACGCCGTGCCGATGGTGCTGCTGGTCGGCTGGCCCCGGCCTCGTCGGCGTCCGCCAGCCGCTGCCGGTTCGCCGGTGCGCTCGTCGTCTAGTTCGGCTGAGCTGCCTGCGTCCTAAGCTGTTTGGTTCCTAGCTGTCTATTTCATAGCCGCACTTAATCGAAAGGTCATCGATGTCGTACCCCGGTCCAGGGCCCGCGTTACGAGCGGCCGCTTTAGCCGTCCCTCTGGTTACCGCTATGGCACTGTTGGCGGCCTGCTCCACGCCGGACTCGAAAACCAGCGCCGGTGATCAGCAGGGCGTGGTGACCATTGCGTTCACCGACGAGGGGTGTACGCCTCAGCCGGCGACCGTCCCGGCCGGGGCGCTCACTTTCAAGGTCTCCAACAATGGCGCCAGTCGGGTGACTGAGGCGGAGGTGCTGCAAAACGGGCGCATCTTGGGTGAGAAGGAGAACCTCACGCCTGGCTTGTCCGGGTCGTTCAGCCTGCGGCTGACGGCTGGCGACTATATGGTCAACTGCCCGAACGCTACCAACGACCAAGCCCCCCTAACCATCACCGCGGCCACTAATGCTACCCCCGCCCAGACCGAGGTGTCGTTGACCATGGCGGTGCATTACTATCAGGAGTACGTGATCAACCAGGTAGCCAACCTGGTGCCGGCCACCGCGACGTTCGTGGCCGCGGTAAAGGCCGGCAACATCGAGAAGGCCAAGCCGCTGTACGCCCCGGCCCGCTCGTATTACGAAAAGATCGAACCAGTCGCGGAGAGCTTCGGTAACCTCGATCCGGACATCGACGCCCGGGTGAACGACGTCGCGGACCCGACCAAGTGGACCGGCTTCCACCGTATTGAGAAGGCACTTTGGCAGGACAAGTCGCTGGCCGGGATGGGGCCGTACGCAGACAAGCTGCTGGCCGACGTGAAGCGGCTGCAGACCTTGGTCGCTAGCGTCAAGCTGCAGCCGGCGCAGGTCGCCAACGGCGCGGTGGACCTGCTCGGAGAGGTCGCCAACAGCAAGATCACTGGCGAGGAGGACCGGTACAGCCACACCGACCTGTGGGACTTCGAGGCGAACATCGCTGGCGCCCGGGAGGCCTTCGAGGTGCTCGAGCCGGCAGTACGGGCGAAAAACCCAACGCTGGCCGATACCATCACTGCACGGTTCGCCGCAGTGCTCAGCGCGTTGTCGAAGTACCAGACAAGCAATGGATACGTCGACTACTCCACCGTCGGCCAGACCGGCCGGCGTGAGCTAACGACCGTGGTGGATGCGCTTGCCGAGCCGCTCAGCCAGGTCGCTCCTACGGTTGTGTGACCGGCAGCCTGGAGGTTTGGAGGTCTAGAGAGGGATGAGGATGGGATGAAGGTGGGCCGAATCGGAGTGTCTCGGCGCGGTTTCCTGGGTGGGGTCGGACTGGTGGGGGCGGGGGCGGCAGCGGGTGCGGTCGCCGGGCACGCCAGCGTCAGTGCCCCACCGGCATCAGCCAGCACCGAGCTGACCGGCGCGGTGTCGTTCTTCGGGCCGTACCAGGCCGGAATCGGTACGCCGAGCCAGGACCGGCTGGCGTTCGCCGCGTTCGACGTAGTCACCAGCAAGCGGTCGGACCTGGTCGAGCTACTACGCGGCTGGACTGCCGCGGCCGCGGCCATGACCGGCGGTAAGGCGGTGCCTGGGGAGTCGGCCCAACCGCAGGCCCCGCCCGCGGACACCGGCGAGGCGTACGGCCTGCTGCCGTCGCAGCTCACCGTGACCATCGGGTTCGGGCCGTCGCTGTTCGACCGTCGGTTCGGGCTGGCCAGCCGGCGGCCGGCGGCGCTGACAGACCTGCCGGCGTTGCCCGGCGAAAGCCTGCGTCCCGAGATCAGCAACGGCGACATCGGCATCCAGGCTTGCTCCAATGACCCGCAGGTGGCCTTCCACGTGATCCGCAACCTGGCTCGGCTTGGTCGCGGCCTGGTGGTGCTGCGCTGGTCCCAGTTGGGCTTCGGGCGTACCTCCTCGACCAGCTTAAGTCAGGTCACCCCGCGCAACCTCATGGGTTTCAAGGACGGCACCCGGAATATCCGCGGCGAGGACACCGCGACTATGGAGCAGTTCGTCTGGGTGGGCGCGGAAACCGACCAACCGTGGTTGCGCGGTGGTTCGTACCTGGTGACCCGCCGGATCCGGATGCACATTGAGGCGTGGGACCGCGACTTCCTCGCGGACCAGCAGCACGTGCTCGGCCGGCAGAAGACCAGCGGGGCGCCGCTGGGCGGCACAAGTGAGTTCGACACCCCCGACTTCACTGCCAAGGACAGCTCCGGCTCGCCGATCATCCCGGTGGATGCGCATATCCGGTTGGCCAGCCGGGAGCACAATGGCGGGCTGCAGATCCTGCGTCGCGGATACTCCTTCACCGATGGCATCGACCCTGCCTCCGGTGAGTTGGACGCTGGGCTGTTCTTTATCGCGTATCAAAAAGACCCACGCACGCAGTTCGTTCCGCTGCAGCGGCTCCTGGGCAGCCAGGATGCCCTCGTCGAGTACATCGTCCACACCAGCAGCGCGCTGTTTGCCTGCCCGCCCGGCGTACCGGACAGCACCGGCTACTGGGGCCAGTCGCTGTTCACCTAGCGTCCCAGATCCGGCAGCGGGAGTACGAACAGCGGCAGCGATCTCGGACGAGGCATTCGTTCACCCAGCTAGACCGTCATCTCGGGTGAGGTCTACATTCATCACCAGGATGGCGCCGCTCGGCTCGCCGCCGCTGCTTTGCAGCGGGCTGCACATCACCCGTACCGTGACTTGCCGCCCGCGGCGGTTGACCGCAGACAGCACAATTTACTTGTTCGTCCCGTCGCCGGTCAGCGCCTGCCGTACCAGCGGGTGCAGCTCAGCGACCAGCAGACCGATATCCAGGTTAAGCAAGTGCTGCGTGTCGACCTTCTCGCGACGCAGCCCTCACAGCTCCTCGGCGGCGCTATTGCCGAACCTGCGGGTGGGGTACGCCGTACCTCGGTGAGGTTCCTGGCGTCGCGACGGTCCGGCCGGACAAGAGGTCCGGTGGCGGGGAGTCCGGTCGTTTCGACCTGCTGTGGTGTTGAGCCCACGGCAGTCCAGGCCCCTGCACCACGCCGCAGTGAGGTGTGTTGGTCGGCCTAGCTGGTGGGCACCGGGGTGAGGTGAGGTTTGCGGTCTGGTGGCGGCCCGACCCCGGTAAGTGGCCACCTGTGGTCCCTATCAAGCAGCCATAGGTGACCAGCCCGCCGTTCCGTCGTCGAGCACGCCGGACAGTACGATACCGGTCACCCGCGGGCCGAGCGTCCGCGCCGCGGAGTGAAAGGGTGTCGATCGCGGGTCGGTGACCGTTTCGGTGGGGCCGTGGGAGAGCGCCAGCTCGTTATCCACCAGCAGCAGGTGGCGGTCGGGTGGGGCGAGGTACCCGTGGCCGTGCCGCCGGTGCCGTCGGCACGCAGTCCCGGGCTGGCAGTGCCTGGTCTAGATGCCCAGCGGGTCTGAGCCGAGACACCGAACCGGAGGGCCAGTTACCAGGCGGTGGCGCAATGGCCTACACCGGAGAGTAATCACGCGAGCTGGGCGTCACACAATCGGCCGGTTGCATAGTGGTCACTCATGTGCAACCGTAGTGTTGCACTCGGATGAAGGGTCAGGGCATGCCGTACGACCGGATCAAATGCGAGATTGTCGTTGGCGCGCCCGTGGATCAGATGTGCACCAACCGGCTCATCGTTCCATTTTGGAGGCGAGAGCATGACCGTTCAGTATGTCCCGACCACGGCGGATGTCGTCAGGTTCTACGACGAGGCGTTGCCGCTGATCAGCCGGCTCGCCGGGCACAACGTCCATGTGGGATATTGGCGATCCGATGATGATGACAGCACACTCCAGCAGGCAATGGATACTCTCACGGATGTCATGATCGAACGTATCAGCGTCACGGCTGGTAGTCGGGTGCTGGATGTCGGGTGCGGGGTTGGCGGTCCGGCGGTCCGGCTGGCCAAGACGACTGGAGCCCACGTGGTGGGTATTTCTACCAGCCCGGTGATGGTGGCCGAGGCGAACCGGCGAGCGCGGGCGGAAAATGTGGCAGGACAAGTGAGTTTCCTCGTGGCCGACGCGATGGAAGAACTGCCCTGGCCGGCCGAGTCGTTCGACGCAGCGTGGGCCATAGAGTCCCTTGTGCACATGCCCGACCGAGCGGCTGCATTGCGGCAGATCGGCCGGGTGCTGCGGCTGGGCGGTCGGTTGACGCTCACCGACTTCTATGAGTGGACTCCAGTTACCGGCGATCGGCTCGCTATGATCGAAGACTTCCGCCGGATGTCATTTAACGCCCCGTTCCACCGGCTAGAGGAATATCTGTCATTGCTACGGGCCGCCGGCCTATACCTGACCGAGTTCCTAGAGATCAGCCAGCAGGTGGCCCGGCACTATCCTGAGCTGCTGGCCAGGTTGCGACAGTTCAAGCCGGAACTGGCGGCCGAGTACGGTGCCGAGGCCATTGCGGCACTAGAGACGTTCCTCGAGAATTGCGTGGCTAGCGGTGCGCCCAACTACATGCTCATGACCGTTGGCAAGTAGTCACAAGCGGATCCCGATCGGTTACCGGCGCGCTCAAATCTGAGCGCGCCGGCACACATCATGAGCACATCGAGAGAAATGTTAGGGCGGATGCGATGACTGAGCAAGCCAGTCACATCGACGACGTCGGGGAGTTCTATGACGACATCGGAGATCTCGTAGAGATCGTCGGTGGTAATGTGCACCAAGGCTACTGGCTCGACGACGAGGATCGCACGCCATTCCTGGAGGCGCTGAACAGACTCACTGAGCTGGTGACCGGAAAGCTCGACATCAGGCCAGGACAGCACCTGCTCGACGTGGGGTGCGGGGTAGGTATGCCCGCCATCCGGGTCGCCCAGAAGACCGATGCCCAAGTTACCGCGATTACCGTCAGCAAGTGGCAGATCCAGGAGGCCACCAGACGTGTCAACGGAGCGGGTCTGCGCGGCCAGGTACGGTTCGAACGGGTCGATGCGGGCTCGATGCCCTTTCCGGACGACGTTTTCGACGCAGTCCTCGCGTTCGACTCCTTCCCCAACTCTCCGGACAAGGCGGAGTGGCTGCGAGAGATGGTCCGAGTCCTCCGTCCAGCCGGCCGATGTGTGGTCACCGAACTCACCAGAGATGTGCCGTTGACGGCGGAGGACATCGGGTTACTGAAAGCAGGTGCTATCCTCCAGATACCACCGACGATCGGCGGGTTTGTCGAGTTGGTCTCGGTCGCGGGTCTCGTGGTCGACGAATACCTCGACCTCGGCGACCAGACCCGCAGAACTTATACAGAGTTTTTTGAGCAGATCCACCGCCGACGCTCCGCGCTGACCTCCGTTTACGGTGCTGAACGGATTCGGATGTTCGAGCAGGGCATGGCGCCACTGTTCGAACTGTGCCGGCAGAAGATCGGATACGTGCTGGTCACCGCTCACAAACCCGCATCTTGAACGTACTCACTGCCCATCCTGTATCGTCCCAGCACGGTCACTGGTGCTTGCTGTCCGGTGAGCTGAGTCGACCTGACCTGCCTTCTCGGTCATCACCATTGCGGGAGCTGAGCCAGATGGCGGTGAGATCGCCGTTGAGAACGGGATAGGGCAGCCAGTTGCGGATCCTGGTGGAGTGGAACCAGTACTGGTGGGCGAACAGAATCGGCACGATCGCCGCGTCGTACAGTACCTCGCCCTCCGCCGCGCGGAAGAGCTCCGCTGCCTCGTCCTCGCTGCGCGCGGTCAATGCGGCGGTGAGTAGCTCGTTCGTCCGTACGCTGCGGTAGTAACCGAAGTTCGAACTCCAGTCGTCGTTCTCGGAGACCCCCGAGCTGTCAAACAGCGGCTGCAGGTACGTACGCGCGTTGTTGCCATACCAGTCCGGCTCCCATCCGGTCAGCGCGAGATCCCACCTGCCCTGACGCGCGGCGGCCGGTGAGAAGTACGTCGAGAACAGCTCGTTGATCGACGCCGGAACCAGCTCGATATCGATGCCAGCCCTGGCCATGCTCACCCGCAGCTCCCGGGCAGTCTCGGGGTGGATGTCGCGGTTACGGAAGACCAGCTTCAGGGTCACGCCGTCGGGGTAGCCGGCCTCGGCCAGCAGCCGCCGTGCGGTGTCTGGGTCGCCCGTACCACCGTTGTTGGGGTACGGGCAGAACGACCGGTGAGCGGTGCACAGCGGCGGCAGGATCTGGTCGGCAATGTCGTTGAGCTGCGGCCCGCCCCATACCTGGGACACCGCGGTCTTGTTCACCGCGTACTGCAGCGCCATCCGGACCGCGAGCTTGCTCGTCGCGTTGGCTGAGTTGGGGCTCAGGAAGTTCACCACGAGGTACGGGCTCAATAGCCCGGCCGGCCAGACCTCCAGCCGGGGATCGTCCCCGCCGAGCAGCTCGGTCAGCTTCCCGGTAGGGGGCTGGAT